>ENA-UOXV01000037-UOXV01000037.1-marine-metagenome-genome-assembly--contig:-NODE-37-length-145632-cov-11.222254_pt1 | contig 145632 bp, 119 predicted proteins | sample MGYA00238165_ERZ766961 | MGnify/ENA primary metagenome ERZ766961 (study PRJEB28924, sample SAMN03173240) | marine metagenome | biome: Marine; feature: Water; material: Subsurface seawater | place...
CCGTACAAGGAATTGTGCCTGGAATAGCTCCCGCATCAGCGGTTACTAAAAACCAATCAAAAACAGTGGAAGAAATCTCACCTGGCGGTATCGTAATATCACCAAGAGGAGAACCATCAAAACTTATACTATTATCTAAAATAGTAATTCTAGGGTCATTACTTTCAAGCGTAAGAGCAATATTGACCGCATCTCCGCCCCATTCGTTCGCCATAACAATCTTTACTCTAGAAGTATCCCCGGGGTTAAAACGACTATCACCATCAGTATCTTGAAGAAAGCTATAACCATCCACTGCTAATAACGGATAAAATGCTTGATTATCTAATAAGCTAGGATGATATAAATCAATAATAGCATGCATTCTATCTGATTGACCAGGAGTAAAAACTGTTTGACACCAATCATCGCTATAGTTCATATAATTTTCTACTGGGTCATTACCCGGATCATCCGGACAAGTATCCTGGTTCGAACAAGTTTGAACATATTCACTATCGTTCCGAGGTGTATCATCAACGGCGTCATCAGGAGTAACACAATCAGTTTGAAATGTATGATAGAGACCCAAATAGTGCCCCGCTTCATGCGGAGCCGTTGAAGAACTGTAACTAGATCCACCATAAACTACCTTATGGTCAATGGTAAACCCTTGCCTGTAGTGATCTTCTGGGTAATTATTAGTGTGAGGTGAATAAGTATATCCATATGTAACAAACCCACCAGAACCAGAATTCCAGAGTTCAACACTGTAGATATTTAGATAATGAGCCGGGTCAAAAGACAAAGCCTGCATGCCCTCACCATCGAGTCCTTCTGTATCTGAGGACCAACCAGAAAACCAGTCATCATTTTCGACTCTATTAATACTATCCAAAATAAAAGAAATATTTGTGTTATTATTACTATATGCAACATTCATAGCATCAATCTGGCCAGAAATTCTAGACTCAGAAATATTTCCGGTGTTATCGCTTGCATGAATTGCGTGCCAAACAACATAAATAATGACCTGATCTCTATCCCGAGTATTATTTTGAAGAAGCCAATCGTCAACTTCAGTCTTAGATTGAATAATTTGATCTACAGTAGGGTCAGGCGTTGCACAAGGGATTTGCCTATTATTTGTAAATGCAGGATCTAAATTATTACCGTCCACAATGCTTGCACTTTGCGCAACCATTATTACCGGTTGCGCAATTAATGCAAAAATAAGTAGGGACGTCGCTGCTTTTATCATGCACTCCTATCGAACAAGAATCATCTTCTTCATATCATTATACAATGATTTACCATCACTACTAATAGCAATTAACCGATAGAAATACATTCCAGAAGCAAGACCATTCATAGATACACTAAAATTATAAAATCCTGCGTCTAAAGGTTTATCAACAACTTTTGTGACGCTTTCCCCTAAAATATTAAAGATCTCAAGTGAAGTAATAGAAGGCTCTGCCAACCCAAATTGAATAGTTGTAGTAGGGTTAAATGGATTAGGGTAATTCTGGCTTAAAGCAAATTCACCCGGAAGCTGATTAAGCAAATCATTATCATTACTTAAAGCAATTTCATTTTCTCCATCCATTTGAGCACGAATCATCCAAACACCATTAGAAGAATAGTTGCTCAATTGTTCCCAACCGATACCAATGCCAAAATCAAGCATACTGTTTGATGCATTAGATGAATTATTCCAATCAACGCCAATATTAAAATTGACACTCAACTGTTGATAACCGACAAATACTGAACCACTATCAATTGGAAAGTCAAAACCCTCATTTACAAAATTAACTTCATTCCAACCTTGAATTAAGTTCCTTGCTATTCCCGGTAATATTGGATTGTTCATATCCGGTTTCCCATCTTGATCCTCAGGCCAAACGTAAACTAAAACAGGGCCTGATTGCGAACCCGCCACATAAAAACTTGCGCCATAGAGTTTTGATGGGTAGCCTTCTGGCTTAAATTTCGCAGCAAGATAGTTTCCATTACCAACAGGCATAACATCCTCACTTGTACCATCATCATAAATGACATCATAAACCGTGTTTGAGATAGGAAGCCCGCAGGCCGGCGTGGTCTTTTCACTTAACGCCTCGTCAAAAACTGAAGCAATTCGGTAGCAATACTCTACTCCATTTGAAACAATATTATCTGTGTAATTAGTTTCGGTGAGGCCAGTTCCATTGAACATGAGCTGAAAACTACTTCCATCTAAGCCTGGGTCCCTGTAGACATTAAAGACTGGCGTAGAACCACCTACGGAAGTAACCTTAGCCTGTATACCGAACTCACCATCACTAATTGCATCATTAGACAAAGCGACTTCTGACCAAGGTGACCACCCACCTAAACCAGACCAAGAATTTGAACTAGGAATACTATTTTCATCGATACTTATTCCTATACCATCAGTTCCGCCATCAGTACTAGGACCTTTTACTAATAAGGCGACAACAAACGAACTTTGGAATGCCCAGTCAAGTGTAATTTCATCCGTAAAATTATTATCAGCTACCGTTATATTAACCTCATAAAGCGGTGTAGGTGATGGGACACCACCTATGATGGCAAATCCACCCAGTGTTGTAGTACCAGAGCCACTTGCATGAACCCTAGCGGAATGGACTGTTACGGATTCAACACCATAAGGCATATTAAAGCTTGTACCAATATACCCTTGCCCTCCTGTGCCAACTACGATTGCATTTTCAAATGAACCGTCATCAAAAGAGACCCATTCATTATTATACTCTTCATCTCCAGAAGGCGAATTCCAAGTTACTTCAACTGATCCATCGACAGCAGTGACAACAACATTTTCTGGCATCGGTATGACAGGAGGTACGCTTATGTTTTCGATATGCCAGAGATCTCCTCCAAGAGCCACAAGAGATTTTGATTCAAAACCTGTACTATCTTCACCATCATTTGTAAAGACACCAGCAACATCGATGTTATCAATCCAAACACCAGTTAAGTCGGCATTATCCGCTGTACTATAACCAGGGTCTGCTGAAAATGCGAAACGAACAATGACTTCTTGACCATAATAAGACTGAGGAATAGAAACATCCGTTGCTTCCCATGTCGGCGTTGCAGTCTCAACTCCACCCCAACCAGGGACTGCACAACCTTCACCGAATTCAAAACCAAAACAATACGTATCTGATGAGTTATAAGCTGGAACAGCATCTTCTAAAACGGACCAGGTCTCACCACCGTCGCTAGAAATGCGAACATTTAAAGCATCCCAGCCATCATACAAAACTCCTCCTGTACATTCAGGACAATTAGTTCCAGAACACAAATTTTCAATCGCTCTTTTTTGGTCGAACGAAACAGTTAAGGTTGAAGTACTATTTGGTAAATCAATTGGTGGTGTATCTAAAACTTGATACCAATGGTCACTATATCCTCCATTTGTACCTATACTTGGATCTCCCATCCACCAAGAACGTCCAGATTCACCATAAGCCCCGTATGTATCAATATGCCAGGCAGGAAGAGTAGATGTTTGATCAACAGAAACCCAGCCAGCCATTGTACTATCTTCAAAACTTTCAAAATAAATATCCGCTCCATCAACACTTACCGTTATGTCATCAAGGAATAGGCCCTCGCCTTGCGGAGCATCACTATCTGAATGAAACCAGTAACGCATTTGAATTGCTGAACCGGCATAGTTACTTATATCAATCGGTTCGCTGTAAGTTGTAGAGAATAAGCTCCAAAATTCTGGGGCATCAGAATAGACATAATTATTTGCAGTTGCCGAAGTATCTCCATAAGGATTTGAAACATAATTCCAGGATTGGCCAGAATCATTAGAAAGTTGCATACCCCAATAATCGACTTCAGGGAATGCATCACCATCTAGAAGAGAACCTCTCACAAGAAAATCAATTCCAACTTGATCTCCAGCTGGGACATTGATTACTGGAGAATAAATATAGTTTTCCATATCTGTATTATAAGACCCACTTTCATTTTGACAAACGAGGCCATAATCTCCAGTTCGAAATGTTCTACTGCTATTCATGGCATTAAAACTGTTATCTGATTTTTTTTCAACAAAATTATTTTGAGCGCTAAATAAAGATGCTGATAGAATAATTATTAGTGAGATATGTTTTTTCATTTTATTTTTCCTACTTTATTAAATCAAAAAGTGGGAAAGCTATTAGACTTTCCCACTTTACTACTTTAGATTTTATTTCTTAACAAATATACGATTCAAAGACACAAAACACTTAAAAAGTAATTTTTAAATATTTTGACAACTTTAAAAAACTTATTTCATAAGAACTAGTTTTTTAGTTTGACTGACCTCATTTACCGTCATCGTATAAAAGTATACGCCACTAGCCAGATGAGAAGCATCAAGCATAAAATCATGATTACCCGCTTGAGTCTTTTTATTTATTAAAGTCTCAACAAAACCTCCGCGAACATCATACAAGGATAGCTTAACATTCGAACTTACATCTATCCCAAAGCTTATTTTCGTGACTGGATTGAAAGGATTCGGGTAGTTTTGTTTTAAAACAAAAGAACTAGGAATGATTTTTTTATCCTTGCCACCTATAGTGCTTAATGACTCTAAGTCATTTTCATATTTACCTACATAAACATAGTTCATATAGTCATAATAGCCAGTTGCAGGCGGATATGTTTCAAAATTAAAATTTGGCATTTGATAAAAAATACCAATTTCATAATCAGAACCAATATTTGCAAGATGATGTCCATATTCAACCTGTGGGAAACCTTCCGTACCTAAGGTATTTGTAACATTTTCTGCTTCTGTCCATGTCCTACCATTATCAACTGATTTGGACATAAAGATATCTAAATCATTTGGCGTTTGAAGAGCCGAATCAGCATCCCAAGAGGTGCTAGACATATTTACAGACGCATACCATAAAACCTGACTGCCTTCTTCATAGCTTGGTCTAACATTCGGAGTAAAGAAAAACTCAGGATCTGAATATAAAGTCATTGGTCCAGTAGCCGGCCAGTCAGCGCTAAATGCTTCAGAATAATCTTCTATAAAAGTTGCTGTCCAAGCGTTTGGACTATCCACCGGGTTAGGATTATAATAATGATACATCCCCGCTCCAACAAAACGATTATCTAAAGATATTGAATCAGAACCGGAAACCTCTAAATCTCCGTCAAATATGTAATCAGCACAACCACCTTCTATGTCTTCACATAGATATGGCCAAGACATTGCTGTAAAATGCAAACCACCATCTTGATCTGTCATGATATCATATTCGTAATGTACAAAATACTCAGCAGTGTTAAAGTAATTGATTTGTTCACCTAGGCTAGTAGTATCCTCAAAAAACTGAATAGTATCACCAACAACTTCACCTTCAGAGTTAGTAGCCCAAGGGTACCACGGCTTACCTGGATAATCGTCTGGGTTCGTAGACCATAAAGTCAGCAATGAGTCATGGAGTTCATATAATTTATCATCTGATAAATAATAATATCCAGAGTTCTTGAGACCACCTTCTGATGTCCAAGTAGCGCCATAATCTTCTGTCTGTTTAAAGAAAATAGTATGTGAAAAAGGCGGCTCTGTATCACTATCAGCAGAGAAAGAACTCATACCTAAATAACCAATGCCATCTCTATTTACATGGAAATCTGGCGTACCAGTATAACCCCCACATTCATACCAAACACAATTACCTTGATCGTCTTGATCTAGAGAATCTTGTTGGATATAATTTGGATCATCTGCAATTACATAGCCATTTGCTACATTAGTACTCTTAATCATGTATTTAGGATAAGTATCACCAGCCCAGCTAGTATACATTGCTAACAACCTAGGACCGCCGTTAGAATTATCATTATCAATTAGTTGAACATTGGCTTGCCATAAGTCAGGTGGGTCACAAACTTCACCCCCAGCTAAATTTAAATTTACACACCCTTTATTTAGGTGTTGAATAGGCGAAAAATTTGAAAGTTCACCCGTAGGGAAAACATCATATGCAAACATAGGAACGCCACCACTCTCGCCTCCGCCATAAGTCGCTAACGTATATTCATTCCATACTGCCATTGGTTTATTTTGAAAAGAGGAGACAACAGCACTCGGGTATCTAGCGCCAGGTGCACCATCTGGGGTCGGAAGACCAGGATTTGCAAGCGTATACGTTTGATTTTCGGGATAAGTTGTATTAATTCTACTATCCACAGTCCATTCTTCACCATCAGGTCCAGACTGGGCAACCCCTAGAAATCCTGCCGTTTCATCCATCGTTCCAAATTGCCTATATACAGCTACCCACCCTGCATTATCTCCATCATTATTAGCATCATAAGAGTAGGCTAATGGACTAGTTGTCTCTAAAAATCCACCATAACCATTTTTAGAACTATCAATTTTAAAGGAAGCGAAGCTTGATTCCCTAGAGTTAGTATGAGCAGAACTCCTCTCTTTAGCTTCAGCCACGGGGATACTATCTTCAACTTGAAGCGGAGCAGTTGTGGTTTTTTCAGTTTTAGAGTCATCGGCTACTAAGAAAGCAACCAAAGAAACGATAATGAATAACTTTATTTTCATATTATACCTCTTTGAACGTTGTAAATAAAAAAAATCTGTGCTCTATATAAAAAAATACTCTATTGAAGATGAGAAAAGCAAGTCATCAGAAAATTAAAACTCAATCCCCATAGAGACTTGGTGTGTTGTTTTTAATAAGTCATAATCCACAAAAGCATAATCTACAACGGCTACCATCTTACCAAGCCTTAGCCTTAACCCAGCTCCTGCACTTAACCCCGCCGTATCATGACCTAAATGACTACCCAAACGAGCGAAAGCAAGATTTTGCCAACTATACTCCATGCCCATTGTACCATAAACAGTATAATCATTTGGCTTGATGCCATCGATGCTAATCTTCAAGCTATGCTGAGGATGTTTTACAAAGACACTATTCGAGCCAACAACTTCATTTTCAATGCCAAGCCTAAATACTAGTGGCAGTGGAAACTTCGTTGTTATCTTACTCACGCGCTCATCAACATCAATAGTATCTGGAACAGTAATATGTAAACTCTCACCATTGTATTGTACTTCAGGACCAAAATTTGCAATGCTCATTCCAAGCATAACTCCGTAGATACCGGTGTCAAAATTAGAACCAATATCAAACGCCAGAGCTTGCATATCAGCTTCATAAATCACATCTCGAATATAGTTTAATGAACCGCCTACTTTTAATCGATCTGTCATCTTGCGAGCATACGTTGTTCTAAAAGCAGTGGAAACAACTCTAAAATCCTCTCCAGTACCATCGGGATAATATTCGTTCGTTACAGCCATCGGGCCACTATCTAAGTAAAATAAATGAAGACCAACAAAATCAGAAGGTCCAACCTTCTTACCATAACTAAGTACACCATGCTGAATACCAGCGATGTAGTTCACACTTGAAAAATAAGCTTCGCTACGTTCAATAAATGCTGCACTAGCAGGATTGTAAGGAATACCAGCGATACCTCTTCCAGAAGCAACATGCGATCCACCCATGCCAATTGCACGAGCAGATGTTTCTAATTTTAACCAATTAGCCGTTGATGTCGCTACCTTTGTCACGACCTCTGGAATATCACGAAACTGGCCAACAGAAAGAGAGACAGTAACAAAGAAAAGTGCAAAAAACTTACTCATCGTATCACCGCAAATTTTCCAACCTTCTCTTCACCATTTGTACTCTCAACATGATAAATGTACAATCCGGGAGCAACTTCTTGGTTATTTGCAGTTCTTAAATCCCACCACTCATTACCATCAAACTGATTTACATGGTCCAAGACCCTTATTAATTCTCCAGTGACCGTATAAATTCTAATTCTGCATTCTTGAGGTAAGTTTGTGAATCTTAATTTTCTAGATATCGCAGTCTCATTAAATCGAGACCTTACGATATATGGGTTTGGTACGACTTTAATTGTATCTAATGTGGTATCAGCGACAGTTGATACTTTTCCGAGTACACTCATATCTGAAACCCAATTATCTCCGTCTTCAAAAAACTTTGAAGGACCGTAAATAAGTTTGTCACCATTTTTCCAAGGATAAATTGGTTTCCATGAATTATCATTAACTCCATCGTTATTCTCATCAATGTATGGAGTCGAGGGTTCAATGTTTTTTGATATTCCAGATGTAATCCAAAACATTTGATTAAAAAACACAGTATCATTTTCTGAATATTCTATAGCTGGAGACCATGCCTTACTAAACTGCTCCCCGGTCCTGATTCGATAATTAATTTTTAAATTGAAATTATATTTTGAAAGCTCTTGCCCAGCAATGGATACAGTGTCACCAATGAAGGCAATTTCTTCACCTTTAGTCCAACTTAAATCTCCAACACCGTTTTCAGAGCCCTCAGACGGATTATTATTTGTACCCAAATCAAAACAAGTAACCCCAACTTTTTTACCTGTATATAAATTTGTAATTCTAAAAGGAAGACCCATCATACCATACCCAACGAACACTGAATCACCTATTGCCTCTGAAAAAAACTCTATTTCGTAATCAAAATTCAACCTGCGCATATAGCTAGCTAAATTTGTATATGATAACTCAATTTCAATATTATCTACATAAATCCACTGAGCAAATTGTAAAGAGTCAAATTCAGACCCGTCAGCATTGTAAAGCAAATATTTTGAAGGTTCTAGGATCGGAGGAGCAGAAGGGCTTAATGGAAGCGCATTATCAAATCTAAAGCGGATACCATCCATCATATCGCTCCATCGATCTAAAGGTTGGATTAATTGAAATTCAGGAACAACAAGATTTGAAGATTCAAGAATTGACCCTGGCAATCTTTCAAGCGAATCATTTTCAAAGAAAGTTAAAGTCTGGGGATCGTATGAATTAGAATATTTTGGAGAACCATCATTTAGAACTTCAAAAACATAAAGCATTGGGTCTTCAGTAGCAATGCCATCAATAGCATCCATGCCTTGGTTAGCTTTTATTTCATATTTTAAAATTTTCCCTGCTGATATTTCACCTCTATCTACTATAAAATATCCTCTTTCACCTGTACCTATATTATTAGAATCAGATAAGAAAATTGCCTCGATATCACTCTCATCTGGAAAAGAAATATTACTTGGTGTGTAACCGGGGACTACAGTAATAAAATTATTGTCGAGCGGAGAAGAACCCTTATCAGTTTCAAGATATGGATAGCCACGGTTTGGATTTGGAGTAGACCGAATGAAACCACCATTAATATTATAGTAATTAAGCATTTCTGGACCCATAAATTTATCCGGATTTGTTCCAGCCCAAACCGTATCGGAATCATAAGTTTGAGTTGAGTCATTTAATATATAAGCCATTTCAAAAGGCTCTAATCCAATATCATAAGCACAAATGGTATACGTGTACTCAATACCGTCAACAACATTCGAATCAACATACGCATATTGAATACCAGAATTAACACCCAGGCTATACCTAGGTGCAAAGGGATCTAAACCAGATATTGAAACATTCCTTTTTGGCTCATCACTATCACAATCTGCACTGGTATAAATACAGTGGTTTATATCTTGTTCATAATCTAAATCAAATTGGGCATAGGGAATCCAACCGATAAAATTGCCATCAAAATCATATAACTTATCCTCATTCCCTCCCCAAGTTACACCACCATCAATTGAACGATATAACTTGTAGCCCTCAAAGTCAGCATATCCAGTTAATGAGTCAATAGAAGTTTCAGCACTAGCATCCCACGAGACAAGAACTCTCTTGTGGTCAGCAACTGCAAAAATCTTTGGCGCATTAGGTTTAGAAAAATTGCCAAAAATAACTGAAACACTATCGATTGAAAATGAACCTTCACTATCTGTGACACTTAGCTTATAATTATATTTTGAATATAAAGAGTCTGGATTTGGATCATTGACAATAACCTCAACATCGTTAATGACCTCTCCATTGTCACCCGTCCACGAAAAAATAAGACCTTCTCCATCAGGATCTAATGAATTAACAGCACTCAAAACAACCGGATTGTTATCAAATTTAGGAACTCGAATATTTCCACCAGCATCAGCAATTGGACAAATATTTTTTCTAATCGTAACGACCACAGTATCCTTATCAGTGCAATACTGTTCACCTGCAATAGTTTCAGTGATTGCAAGCTCAAAATGAAAGTCTGTATTTTGTTCTAAGTCCAAAGGAGATGTAACCAAAATTTCCGGCATTGATTCACCTTCCATTACTAAGTCACCATTAATTAGTGACCATGAATAAGAAAGAGAATTCCAATCTTTATCATATGATTTTTTTGATGTCAACTTAAATTGGTAATCACATGTAGTAAAATCTGCACCCGCATCAGCTACCGGCGAGGAATTTTTTAAATAAGTAACCGCTAACGTGTCAGATACAAAATTTTCACCATCATCCAAAGCAACAGCAAAACTGTAAACTTCTTCGGAGGATATCATTGGAAAGTTAAAAGTAGCTATAGAAGAATTACTATTTTGCAAGTTTGCATCAAGGCCATTTAAAGAAGACCAAGAATAATTAATATTAGAATCATCCGGATCAACAGAGCCAGACGCATCAAGTGAAACTGTTAAATCGCAACCGCTACTGACTTTAAAATCTTCTCCCACATCAGGAATAGGACACATATTTGCCTTGCAAACAACAAGTACCGTGTCGACGCTTTCACATGCCTCATCGTCTTCATAAACTCTTAATTCTATTCTAAACTCCTTATCCTGATCGAGGTCCTGAGGATAATTAAAATAAGGTTCTGCTCTTCTTGATTGACTGCTTGAAAAAGAGATACCATCATCCAGAGATGACCATTCATAATTAATAGATCCATTCAAAATATAAGAATCAGAACCATCTAAATAAACTCTGTAATTACTTCCTACTTTCTTGCCACCGCATACAGTTTTATCTATGCCCGCATTTGAGACACATTGCTGACTGTAAAGCTGAGAACTAAAAAAGAATATAAAACTACAAAAGAAAACCTTTATCAAAACTCAATCCCCATAGAGACTTGGTGTGTTGTTTTTAATAAGTCATAATCCACAAAAGCATAATCTACAACGGCTACCATCTTACCAAGCCTTAGCCTTAACCCAGCTCCTGCACTTAACCCCGCCGTATCATGACCTAAATGACTACCCAAACGAGCGAAAGCAAGATTTTGCCAACTATACTCCATGCCCATTGTACCATAAACAGTATAATCATTTGGCTTGATGCCATCGATGCTAATCTTCAAGCTATGCTGAGGATGTTTTACAAAGACACTATTCGAGCCAACAACTTCATTTTCAATGCCAAGCCTAAATACTAGTGGCAGTGGAAACTTCGTTGTTATCTTACTCACGCGCTCATCAACATCAATAGTATCTGGAACAGTAATATGTAAACTCTCACCATTGTATTGTACTTCAGGACCAAAATTTGCAATGCTCATTCCAAGCATAACTCCGTAGATACCGGTGTCAAAATTAGAACCAATATCAAACGCCAGAGCTTGCATATCAGCTTCATAAATCACATCTCGAATATAGTTTAATGAACCGCCTACTTTTAATCGATCTGTCATCTTGCGAGCATACGTTGTTCTAAAAGCAGTGGAAACAACTCTAAAATCCTCTCCAGTACCATCGGGATAATATTCGTTCGTTACAGCCATCGGGCCACTATCTAAGTAAAATAAATGAAGACCAACAAAATCAGAAGGTCCAACCTTCTTACCATAACTAAGTACACCATGCTGAATACCAGCGATGTAGTTCACACTTGAAAAATAAGCTTCGCTACGTTCAATAAATGCTGCACTAGCAGGATTGTAAGGAATACCAGCGATACCTCTTCCAGAAGCAACATGCGATCCACCCATGCCAATTGCACGAGCAGATGTTTCTAATTTTAACCAATTAGCCGTTGATGTCGCTACCTTTGTCACGACCTCTGGAATATCACGAAACTGGCCAACAGAAAGAGAGACAGTAACAAAGAAAAGTGCAAAAAACTTACTCATCGTATCACCGCAAATTTTCCAACCTTCTCTTCACCTGCACCCTTGATGTGAAAAACATACAAACCCGGAGCAACTTCTTGATTATTTAACGTTCGCATATCCCACCATGCATAACCATTAGTTATGCTTTGATGCTCAAATTCAGATACTAACTCACCTGTTACTGTATAAATACTAATCATACATTGTGAAGGGAGATTGTTAAACTTAATTTTTCTATTAAAAGTGGTTTCGTTGTGACCAGACCTGACTATATAAGGATTAGGAACCACGCCAACGTTCTTTAAGCTTGCCTGAGGCTGAACACCAGGGTAGACTTGAACAAAATTTCTATCTAAAATTGTAGTTCCCCTAGAATTTTCAATATATGTGTAGCCCTCAGGACTTGCCCACTGGTCGGGGTTTGAATAGTTCGTATCAACAACTGCATTGAATTGACCATTCCCTATAGGTTCATAAACTGTCTTATAAGGAGGCTCGACGCCCATGTCATATGCTACTATTGAGTAAGTGTACTCAAGACCGTCCACAACATCATCGTCCTCAAAAACGTATTGAAAACTATCTCCATCAACGACATAAGGCTCGTCTAAACGGATTAAGTCGAAACCAGTATCAGAACCAAGGTTAAACCAAGGAGAATAGGGGTCTTGCCCTTTTATTGCGTGCCCACGAGAATTTTTTTCATCACAATCGAAACTATTTGAGTAAGTACAGTGAAGAGAATCTTCTTCAGCAGATAAATCATATTGAGAATAAGGTTGCCATCCAACAAAAATACCATCTGCATCGTAAATCATATCGCTTGGCTTTCCCCAAGATTCTCCGCCATCAATACTTTTATAAATTTTATAACCTTCAAAATCAGCATATCCAGTAACTACATCAGTAGATGATTCTGCATGGTCATTCCAATATAGCTTTACTTTCCCCTGTTCCGTAACAGCATGAACTGTTGGCCTCGTGGGCGGAGTAAAACCCTGATAACGAGAATTGTACATAACTTGAGCAAATTTAGCATTATTAATTAAGTCTTCTTCGTTCTGACCAAAGATGATGCAGAAAGAAAATGGGACTTCTCTTCCGACGGGTAAATCAAAAGGACCACAACTTAGAATCAATACACAATCCAAACCGTCAGGCTCTCTTAAAAAAGCGGGCTCTTCTTTGAGACCCTCTAGCGAATCAAAATGAGGATTAAGCTCTGAGCCTAGATCTGTACCTGGATTAGGCGTATGAAAATACCATTCATGCTCATCCGGCATTAAATTTGTAGTGTCTCCTGTCATTATTTTATAAAGAATTTCTTCTTTGTTTCTAGCTTGAGGACATCCAGGAGACCCAGCATTACAACCACTCGAGTTACCTTCTGCCTGTGTAACCCCCGGTCTACTATACCAGTCAAACCAGTGCCAATCAGTCATTTTTAAAGGCTCACCTGGAAAAATATCTGTAGTCCCATCCTGATCTAAATCTATTTCTGTAGTAGCGCGAGGAGAATCTAACATTTGAGTAGCAACAACGCCGTAACTGTTACCAGGGCTAGGACTATCAGGGTCCATGGCATAACCAGGAATACCAGACAACCCATCATAATCACCAATCATTGCAAGACTAACCGATAATCTTTCGTCATTTAATTCAAAAAACTCATAGTAATACTTCATAAAATCATCATCGTTAGTATGGAGCCCAGAATTATAGCCTCCTTTATCGCCCATCAGTACATCTGCATCCATATAAAATCCCAACGACATATCCTTGTAATCAAAACCCTTTCCACGATTCAACTTGGTTCCATCGGGCATAATCATACCCTCCCCACAAATTTGATTACCCTCATTGTCCAGCACAGGGACACCATATTCATCCTTAGCGCACCAATCACCGCTTTCATTTCGAACCTTAACAGTAACAAACATAATATCTTCGGCATAAGATACACCATAAGAATGAGCAGTCGCCATAACCTTCAGACCCATAGGGTAACCGGTTGTCTCATACTCATTATTTGTATTTACTACATTCCCACGATGCGCCCATCTATCATCAAATTCCATATAAACATCCATATCCGAAACAAAACGACCCGGAACTTCCTCCCAGCAATCGGGGTCTTTTCTTGAGTTATCACACCCTGGTAAAAACGTATTGTAATCTTGACTCCAAGACCCTGGCCAGAAAGACTCATTGGTCGCTGTTACGCTATTGAATCTCGTTGGCCAAGTATTTGAATAATCACTATGAGCTAAAAGAGGATATGTGTCCTCACTATCTGTCACATAGGTATCACCAAATAAATCACCAGCGGTCACGTCTAGGTTATGCGTATTTGTCCTAGACATTGTACTGGCGTGCCAATCAGTATTGAATGATGGGTCGTTCCTGGTAAACCATGATTCTGAAGCTGTAGCACCATAGTAAAACAAGTTATCATCTTTAGTCCACTCTTCTTGGTCACTGCCATAGTCATATAAATCAAATTGGTCTTCACGACTTTTCAGTTTAGGCCTTAAGGCCCAAGGATGAATGAATCCGATTCTAGCGGAAGAACTGTTTGGATCATTTTCACCAAGAGTACTTATTATTATGCTACTATTATCTTTATCCTCAACCCACTGGTAGGCATCCGTTAGATCATCTATGGATAATTTTTTTGATATACTATCTGGATCCCACTTACCAAAATCTTCTTCTGCATTAAAAAGAATACCTACATAATTAGTATCGCCATTTGCATACCACGATTCGTAAGCATCTTGGGATTCCCAAATGCTGTAGATTGCATTGCCTTCGGAATTAACGACTGATTCAAGCTGAGACCATTGAAATGCAGATGTCTTTTTATGTCCTGGAAGACCTGCTAAAAAAGCGACAGAAGGCAGATATGAATAATCTCCCCACAGACCAGAAGGTTGCTCATCCCAATTAATTAGATTGCCATAATTTGATATTCCATTATTGACTTTTCCTTGCAATAAATAACCGATGGCCCTATCATTCATTGGATTTGTCGGAAAAGGGTTATCTCCAATACGCGCAGCAGAACTATTTCGATATGGGTCCACCACTTGATCACGCTCATATTTTTCAGACCCGGCAACAGCCAAGGAGGAAAAAAGGAATAAAGCAATTAAAGACATATTTTTTTTAAAAGTATCAATCAAAATCAAACCTCACATTGAAATTTACTTCTCTAGGCTGAGAAGAGCGCCAAGGGCGATCGTAATATGCGCTAGATAAATAGTGTTCTGAATCAGCCAACCCAACCCTATCTGTATAGTAAGCGCCAGGGTCATCAGCTTTTCCAGTCAGTGGCCAGACATCTATTTCGTTTCTTATATCTAAAAAATTATATACACTCAAACCAAGACTTACCCTGTGATTCATAATTGAAACATATTTACTAAAATTTAAATTTGCATTTCTAAAAGCAGGCCCTCTTTTAGTGTTTATATTTCTTTCATCAGGTTTCGGGTCTTTTCCTGCGAATATATAAGGAGTATAAGGACCCCCACTTTGGTAAAAGGCAGTTACAGCTGCATTGATACCGAATGGCAACCCAGTATAAAACCAGAATGTTAGATCGTGAGGCCTATCATAAAACTGCAATGATTCTTGACTAGGAGCGTCTACATATTGGCCACTAACATTTGCCCAAGGGTATTCACTGTTATTCTTTGCTATCGAATACGTATACTGCAACTGCGACCCAAATGCTCGACCTCGAAACTTCAATGTTAAGTCTATACCCTTTGCACTGCCATAATCTCCATTTTCACTAATATTATAAGAATAAACACCAGAACGCTGGAACGTATTTTTAGTCAACTGATCCATATTTTTCACCCAAGTCATCAGAGAATAAGACCAGTTTTGCCCAACTTGCACGTTAAAACCGGCTGAATAGGACTGGGTTCTTTGTGCATTCATCGTCGCGTTGCCAACCTCTCCATTACCTTCTTCAAACAGTTCTTCAGGATCTTCCATCCTATTGGTATTTAAATAGATGTTCTGGTACTTCGGGGTTTGATAATAAAGGCCATAATTAAAAGTAAATGTCGACTTATCTGTAATAACATGACTGAAACCTATACGCGGACTAATCTTATAAAACCAATCTGCACTTTTGAGTATCACTTTTTGTCTTGGCAACCCGGCCAGAGTACTTACTTCTTCATTATTGTCCCATGTATCATTATCATTCAAATCAGAAAAATACCATGGCGTACCCGGAGTATACTTTCCTGTAGTATCGGCCCATATTTGAGTATTATAATTTACGGCATCTATCCGGATACCATAATTAATCACCATCCATGGAACCTCAAAAGTATTTTGCATATATGCTGAAAACTCTTCTGGCTCTCTGTAGTTATCCCACCTACCATTTTCATTAGAATCAGAATAGTCTTCTCCCTCATCCCACTTGCCATTATTTTCACCTATATCTGGATTAACGTAGCCGCTATCAATAGGCAATAATCCATCTGGTCCAGTATCTTGCCAATACTCTGCAAAAGTTTGCCTTGAAGCTGCTTGACCAAGCCAAGGGCTAATAATTTCATAAAAATTCAGTCTATGATATTTATAATCAAATCCCCAACGTGCTTTCCACTTATCAGATATCTGAGACGTAAGATCGATTCGAACCTCATCTGTAACAGCTCTAGAATCTGCATAAAAATTATCGTGCCCACCAAAAGCTCTTCCCTCCTCCCACACATCACCTTGTGGCGTGGGCATGTAATAATAAATGTTTTCAGGATCCCATGGCGTATTAACGGGTGCTCTAGAATTCCCTGGAATATTTTCAAATTGCAACCTAATACTATTGTAATCTAGAAAGGGCTCATAATCTTCATACATTTCAGGCTCGAGCCAATAACTGTCATCTCTATATTCTAGCTCTTTAACGAGTTCTGGGCCATCCCAAGAGCCATCATTATCCCAATCCGTAAAACTCTCACCTACGTCCCAGACACCATTACCATTAGAATCATCAAATTTTTCAGCAGACTCCCAATTCCACATGCCTGGAGTTGCACCAACATGCCAACCGCTTATATCATCTCTGTTGGTATATCTAACTGTATCTCCGTCCTCACCAATCCTATAAGGAACTACATTGGAATTTTCCGGATCTGAAATATCTTTGTTCCCAGCTGCGTGCCGCCATTCAAACCAATTCGGGAAACCATCGTTATCATTGTCTCTCCAGCGAACCCCCTGGAACTGATCTTGAATGAAACGCGCAAAACGAACTGTATAAAAAGTTTTTGGAGTCAAAGAGTGATTTATTTCAAAATTCACCCTATACGTATCACGAAATAATTCATTTCTACCCTCATCCCAATAAAGATATCGAGCATTAAAAGCTTGTAAATGGTTTGCAACCCTCCAATAACTGAGATGAAACCTTAATTTACCAGAGTATTTATAGCTTAATTTTGTAAAGATATCCGTAGTCTTATCAAAACCAAATCCTCGAAAACCTGATATATTGTCCCAAGGATTCACTAAATTGGATTTATTTAATGCTAAGGTATCCAGCAATAAATCTTGATCCTCACCTAAATAAACACGATCATCAAATTCATACACACTGTAGTTTTCTTCTGTTGTATGCTGACCACTAAACCAAAACCTTAATTTTGGAATCCCTAATACTGGACCACCAATACCAAAATTGTAATCATTCAAACCCCTTAACTTATCAAAGTTTTCAGTATCTTTTGTTTTACCACGAAGCTCATTCAAAAAAGCACCAACCAAACTAGTCTCATATTCAAAATGGTATTCAATGTTTTCACCACCAGATGAGGTGTGCCAATTTGAAACCGCTGACATTGCATCACCATATTCTGCATTGAAACCGCCTGGCTGCCAATCAAATTCATTAATTGCAAATAGGTTCAACCTTGTGCCAGAGCCAATACCACCGAAAATTGGATTTCTTATATACATACCATCAATCATGTAAGCGATTTCTCCAGACCTACCACCTCGAACATGGACTTCTTCAAGACCTCTTTCCTCCTGGTTCGGAATGCCCCTGGTTTTACTCTCAACTTTTACAACGCCAGATTGTAAAGAGTAGAGCTCAGACATATCTCGAATAGGCAACGACTGAATGGCTTCTTTATCCACCGTGATTTTTTTCGACGTACTGCCTCGTTCTACCAAAGGCCTCGTTCCTAAAACTTCTACCTCGTCACCCTCAACGGCTGCAACAGGCAACGTTGGATTTAGCCAAACAGTTTGGTCCATCACAACATGAATTTCTTTATATGTTTTCTTTTGATAACCCACCATTTGAACGACGACATCGTACTTACCAACTGGTATATTTAGAATAATAAAATTACCGTTTACATCAGCTGCTGCACCAACGCCCAAACCGGGTAGATAAATAGTCGCCCCCGGCAACTCCATTGAGTCCTCATCAGAGACTTTACCACGAATAGTTCCGTCTGTCCCAGCAACAACAAAACCAGATAGATAGATAAGGGCTAATAATAAAAGTCTACTAATCATTCAACAATCTCACGCATATCAATAGTATGAAAACCAATCTGATTGCTTATTTTAAAAGCGTCATAATTAAAATCAGGCAGGTCTTTAAAATTCTCTTTTTTGACTACTTGAGCGGGGTTATATATTTGTCTAAAAACATTGCCAGATTTATTCACATTAATTTCAGCTAGCTCAATCCTCGAAAACCCCGACCATGTTTGCCCATTCTCATCCACCTCTCCAGAAGAAAATGAGTCAGCATATGGACTTTCTGTCCAACGAATGTATAGGTCACTTTTTACTATGCCATGGTCCTTTGCAAGCCAGGTGTAAACTTTTTGACCATATTCAACGCCAGAACCCATCATAGTCATATTCGTTGTGCTTGTAATTTTAAAACAATCAACAAATGTCGTATCTACTTGAGGGCAGTCTTCTTCAAAATCAGCTATTGATTCATCCCTAAGGCAGTTATATGAGCCATTGTTGAATATTGCTTTAATTTTAGCTGCTGGAACTGTTACTTCAGCTCTCTCAACCTCAAATGACTTCTCAATTAGGTACACAGCTATTTCAGTTGTGTCATAATACGCGGTATCTACATGCTCACCATCTCGAAATAGACCATTGTAAGAATATAAATAGATATCTTTTTCTAATTGTGTTTTGTGCCAAAAACCTTGACTAACTTGAGATTCACTCCAATAAAACCCTAATGGCAAAAAGTAACTCTTATATAAATGCTGATTTATATGCTGATCTTTTGAAAAAATTTGATAATCATAATCGACTCTTAATCCATCATCCCCGATACGATTAGAAAGCAACTCGGTTTTTGTTACATAGAAATCTCCAGGCTGCTGAGAACTATCGTCAATATAGCCGACTACATCATTTGTGTAAAGAGTCACCAGAGAATCAATATCCCCGACTTCTTTTCTTTTTGTGTCAACAAATGAAACAGTTTCTATAATGTTCTGATAAACAATTCCCCACCTATTTGTAACACTATCACCAATACTAATACTGAGTAACAACTCCGGATTTTCTGAGTCTGTCCAATCTACTAAAATATTATTGGGCACAGAGCCAATTTTATATAAATGCTTTTCTACACCGCCATCAGAATCATTAACAGTATATTCTTCAATATCGTCATACTGACCATTACCCTTATCAATTATTTCTGCGGTATCCCACCCATTATTACAGTTTCTGTCTTCATAGGGTTCTCCAATATCATAAATCCCATTTCCATTAACATCATAATAGGTTTCAGCTGGATCTAAGATATCATTTCCTCTATCAATAAATTCATAAATAACATCATCTAAATTGCCGTCACCATTGTAATCAAAATTGTCATTATTTTCGAAAAATGTGTCCTTCATATCCCCGTCATTATTATAGTCAGCAACCCCAAGTTCAGCCTGATCCCACTGGTTATTATCATTACAATCAGTGTTTGTCCTAAATATTAGAGAGTCAACATGCATTTGAGTTCTTGCAAACTCGAAATTGTTAGTAAAAACAATTAAATCGTCCTTTATAAAAGAATAACTAGTATCCTGCCACTCTGAAGTATCAACAAACATAAAACCATTATCTATTAAGGGAGTATCAACAACTGCCCAATAGGATTTAACATCAAATGTGTCTGCGTAGTATATAAGGGTGTCTTCTTGAACCCAGCCCGAGTTTCTTAATCTGTATCTTTGCAAGGAAGGTTCGGCTTCTAAATCCCACTCAATAGATTCCAAATTTTTAAATTGAGAAGACACTAAGGAGATTGAGTCTTGAACTATTTTACCAATATCTGAAGTAATTGTATCTGACGCAATTACTAAAGTATCAATAGGATTACGAATTAAAAATTGCCCTGAATCAGGAGAGATATCAAGTAAATAGTCGGGGAAATTTTTCATCGTCATATAATCAGGGGGGTATGGATAAGACGATAAAAATTTATCATAGGAAGTACTAAATTTAGATTTAGAGTATTTTAAATACTTTACATCATATGAGTTATCAAAGTTGTAAAAATAATCATCAGTAGAGCCCGTACTTCCATCCCCAACAGACTGACTCTGCAATGTGTTTCTATAAGTTTTTAATTCAGAATCTTCATCGTTTTTTGGTTCTTCACAATTTTGAAAAATTATAACGACAAATAAAGATACTAAAAATTTATATAGATTTTTATTATTCAACATTTTATATCAAAAATATAAACAACAATCGTCGTTTAATTAAAAGATAATCTATTTACGATTGTTTAAAAAGTTATTATCTTAAAAATGAGTATAGAATATATTTAATAAGGTAGAAAAAATCAGCTATAATATTAATATTATTAAGCCGACTTCTTCTTAGTCTCTTTTAGGCCTGACGAGCCTAGAACGCCCGATACAAAATCTTCGCTGATAATAATTTTTTCAGGTTTATTCATGTCAGGGACTTCGTACATCAAATCCATTAAACTTTCTTCGAGAACAGCCCTTAAAGACCTTGCACCTGAATTACGTTTTTGTGCTAATTCAACAATTTTTTTAAGTGCAGTATTCTCAAAAATTAATTCTACATCCTCCATTTGAAATAGTTTTTTATACTGATTTATCAGAGCATTTTTAGGTTTTGTCAAAATTTTCAACATTTCGGAATCAGATAAATTACTCATAGTTGATACCACCGGTAACCGGCCAATAAGCTCAGGAATAATTCCAAATTCAACAAGGTCTCGCTGCCTCACAGATTTAAATATATTATATATATCAGAAACATTCGAACCATCTTTATTTTTTTCATTTTTAATAGAATTAAAACCCAGCTCTCCTTTTCCAGTACGCTTTTGGATAATGTCTTCCAGCCCAGAAAAAGAACCTCCACAAATAAATAAAATATTTGAAGTGTCTATTGATATTAAACTTTGCTCGGGATGCTTGCGTCCTCCTTTTGGTGGAACGTTGCTTATAGTGCCCTCGATTATTTTGAGTAGGGCTTGTTGAACCCCTTCTCCGCTAACATCACGAGTAATCGAAGTACTTGCAGATTTTCTGCCAACTTTATCAATCTCATCAATATAAACAATTCCCTTCTCGGCAGCACCAACGCTGTAGTTAGACACCTGGAGTAACCTAACCAAAATATTTTCAACATCTTCTCCTACATATCCAGCTTCTGTAAAGGTAGTTGCATCCGCTATCGCGAAAGGAACAGAGAGAAAACGGGCTAACGTTTGAGCTATCAAAGTTTTACCTGTCCCTGTTGGGCCTATGAGCAAAATATTACTTTTATCTAATTCAACGCCAGACTCATAAGACTGATTAATTATACGCTTGTAATGATTATATACGGCCACGGAGATTGTCTTCTTAGCATAATCTTGACCAACAACGTAAGAATCTAAAAATTCTTTTATTTTTGAAGGTTTTTGTAAAGTAACCTTAAAACTTTCTTTAGGCTTCTCTTCTTCAGACAGGTTCAATTCTAGATTACTATTTTTTGTTGGTCTATTAGTCATTTATTTTCTAGTAGATAATACCAAATCAATTAAACCGTATTTTTTTGCTTCGTTAGCTGACATAAAATTATCTCTATCTGTATCTTCCTCGATCTTTTTTAATGATTGTCCTGTATTTTTAGATAATATTTTATTAAGCTGAGTTTTCATTCTAAGAATTTCATCTGCTTGAATCCTGATATCAACAGCTTGTCCTTGTGCACCACCCATTGGCTGGTGAATCATAATTCTACTGTTTGGGAGAGCCGATCTTTTCCCTTTTGCACCACCAGCAAGAAGGAAAGCGCCCATACTAGCAGCTTGCCCCATACAAATTGTAGCCACATCAGGTTTAATGTATTGCATAGTATCATAAATCCCAAAACCAGAGGTTATAACTCCACCAGGCGAATTAATATAAAGATAGATATCCTTTTCAGAATCTTCTGATTCTAAAAAAAGAAGCTGCGCAATTACAAGAGAAGACATCGTATCATCTATCGGGGTACCAAGGAATATTATTCTTTCTTTTAGTAGTCTTGAATAAATATCAAATGCTCTTTCAGATCGACCAGTTTGTTCTACTACTATAGGTACTAACTGATTAATAATATTTTTATCTATGCTCATTGGCCTTCTCCACGAATTTCCTTTGTATTTACTTCGACTTCTTTAATTTTTGCAAATTGAGTAAGATACTCTAATATCTTTTTTTCAGTTAAATCATCTTCAATTCGCTGCCTATTACTAGGCTTTTTATAAAACCTTCGAATTTCTTTTTCAGATTGCGGAGTACGAGAGATTAAGAGTTCTACCTCAGCATCTATATCCGATCTACTGAAACTTAGCTGCTCTTGATCAATAAGCTTTTTACGGATCAAGTACCACTTTAAATTTCTTTCAGCAGAAGGCCTGTATGTTTCAAGAACTTTCTGTTCATCAACCTTTTCGCCATTATTTTGTTTTTTTACATCTTCCAAAATATTATTTAGATAGTTGTTTACCATACTAGGAGGCGTTTCAAATCCTATTTTATCTATCAAAGCATCTGAAATTTCTTTCTCAAAACTTTGACGAGATCTTTCTGCAAAATTCTCATTAATTTTTTCAAGTACGTCATTATTTAATTCATCTACTGATTTTAATTCAGGATTTACCATCTTGACAAAATCATCGTTAAGCTCTGGCAATACTTCTCTTTCTACTTTTACAACAGTTAAGTCATATGGATTTTTGATTGTTTTATCTTCATTATCTGGTAGATCTAATTTTGATGACTCACCTGGCTTGAGCCCAATTAATTTACTTGTTTGATCATCAGTAAAAGAACCATCTCCAACTTTCAACATTTGTTTTTCAAATTTTTTACCAATTATTGCGACACCAGAATCGTCTAGTTTTTGAAGATCACATAAAATAAAATCTTTCTCTTTGGCACCGTCTTCGATTGTTTCAATTCGAGCATGAGACCTTCTAAGTTGATTTATACCATCAGTAATATCTTGTTCATCTGGAATAAATTTATTCCTCTGAACTTTAAACATATTATTTTTGAATTTGGGTAGCTTAAAATCTGGTTCAACCTCGAATTTTGCGGCAAATGAAAAATGTTCTCCCATCTGAAAACTAACATCACTTATTTCCGCTTGATTTACTGGAACAATTTTTTCTTCCTGCAAAGCCATTAAATAATATTTATGAATATTATCATCCATGAACTGAGCCTCAATATTTGGCTGGAATTGTTGCATCAGCCTATCACGAGGAATTTTCCCAGGTCTAAAACCCGGAAGCTTTACCTTTTTACTAAATTTTTTAATAGTAGATTCAAAGTCCGGCTCTAATGTAGACCATGGAATGTCAAGCTTTACTTCTTTTGTATAATCATTTATTTTTTTTACGTTTATCTTCAATTTTCATCCTTTTCTAAGGCGAGGAATTTATACAAGCATTTACAAGTATACCACATAGTTAATGATAATTTAATCGACTTTAAAACAAAAATTACTTTTCCGAATCAATAGAATTTTGGATTTTTTCATTCCACCTTGTCCATCTTTCCTTTTTTACAGACCTCTTTGGAGTGCCTTCAAAACTTTTCGTTCCATCAGCATACCACTCTATCCATTTACCAATAGCCAACCCTTCTTCAACTTCACCTTCAATGCTTTTTTGTCCATCGGAATACCACTCAGTCCATTTCCCTGTTAGCACTCCACTTTCCCAATTTGCTTCTTGCTTTGAATTGCTATTAGCATACCACTGAGTCCATTCCCCACTAGGAAGACCCTCCTCATAGGATTCTACTGATTTTTTTTCACCATTAACAAAATACTCTGTCCAGGAACCAACCTTAGCCCCTTCCAAATACTCGCCTTCTATTTTCTCTTGGCCGCTTTCATACCATTCCGTATACTTGCCATTTAAGCTTCCGCTTGACCAATTATATTCTTTTTTATTTGTTCCTGATTCGAACCACTCACTCCAAGTGCCCTCTTCTTTTCCATTTAGATATGACTGAGATAATTTTTCATTGCCATTCTCAAACCAAAGATTCCAAGTTCCACTGCCTTTACCTAGTTTACCTTCACCGCCCGATTCATAAGTAACCTGTACTCTTTTTTCACCATTCGAATACCACTCTGTCCATTCTCTGTCCATAACGTCATATTGATCTTTTTTTGGATCAAAATCATTCAATGCCGATACAGCAATCAAGTTTGATAGCAAACCATTTTCGTATCTACCTTCTAATTGTTTGTTCGCCTCAGAATCTCTAAATGTCCATTTGCCAGACCTTAGGCCCGCATCAAATACTCCCGAACTATCAAGCATCCCTTCTCGACTCCACCAAACCCAAGTTTTATCTTCCCGATTATTTTTAAAAAAACCTTCACTAGATTTTTGTTGATCATCAAACCAAAGTATAAATGCAGATTCACTTTCTTTTTTATTTAGCTCATGAGAGCGCCAGCCCCAAGGATACCAATTAGTCCACTTACCAGATTTTTCACCATCTATGTAATCTCCCTCAACCTCAATTTGTCCATTATTGTACCATAAAAGCCATTTACCATTTTTTTTATTGTTTTTATAGGTTTCTTTTAACTTTGTTTGCCCATTACTATGCCATTCAACCCATTGGCCATCTTTTTCGCCGTTGATATAGTTACCAGTTTCTTTGAGTTGCCCATTGGGATGCCAATAATTCCAAATGCCATCATTTAAAAAAGCTAAACTAGAGCTATCACTACTTACAGGGTTCCCTTCCTCTCTTTTTTGCCCGTTTGGATACCAATAAACCCAGAGACCATCAGGTTTACCATTTAAAAAGTTACCTTCAACCATTAATTGGCCATTCTGATACCACTCTGTCCATTTCCCATCATGGATACCTTCTTTATAAGTCCTCTCAAACTCTAGCTGCCCATTGGAATACCATTGTTTATGAACTCCATTCTTAATTCCTAATTGATATTCAATTTCCTCTTCAGGCTGACCGCTTTCATACCAATTGTTCCATTTTGCATCAGGCTTACCATCGACATAATTATATTCTAGCTTATTAATCCCACTAGCCCAAATAGCCTTTACATTACCACTAAAACTAGTATCTTGGTCTGGAGCGTACACCAACCCGTTTCTATCAAACAGATCTTCATATTTAATTATCTGATCATCTTGAGCAAACGCCAAAGCATAAAATACTAGAAATAGATAAAATCGAGATATATTCATTTTAATGCGAAGTAGTTTTTAAATAGGCTTAACCAAATAAACCTGAATATTTGTGCCACCACTACTACTTGACACAACAGTAAATCCCTTTTTGATATAATCATCTACAGCATCAACAAGCTCTAGGCCACAACTAACAGTTGTGGTAATCATCACGTTGTTATCTCCTTCGAAAATATCTAAATGTTCAATAATTTTACGTTCACCCATTCATTTACTCCAATTGTTAACAATAATTTCTATTTAACTATACAAATTAATTTTTTTCTTAACCACAATTTTCATTGAGATCTCATTTTTTTACTAAACTCATTCGAAATAACCATTTTAATAGAAAAAAGTACTATTACAGACCCTACTATAAAATTGAAATTTATTAACTCATCAAAAAATAATATACCGATAATGGTCGCAAATAAAACTTGAACATAGCTAATTGGAGCAGCCTTTGTAGCTGGTAATTCTTTATATCCATAGGTTAAAAACAATTGTCCAAGTTGAGTAAAAACACCCACAAGAATCAAATACGACCACTCTTTAAGTGATGGAGTGTTCCAATTTGAAAAAATAAATGGAAGGAATACTGGAACTGTGAAAAGGGGGAAGAAGAACATCACAACTAAGGGGTGTTCATTTAAATTAGTAGCTTTTTTAACTAGAACATAAGCTAGACCTGTCAAAATACTTCCACTTACTGCTAAAATTAAATTCATAATATCTATTGAGTTTTGCGATATAATTGGAAAGCCCAATAAGCAGTACACACCAAAAAAACCAGAGCATAAACCAATAATTATATTTTTAGTTATTGGCTCTGAAAGTAGTAAAACAGCAAAAACTGCAGTAAATAAAGGATATAGATACTGAATCACAGTCGCCTCAGATAGAGGGAAACGATTAATTGATTCATAGACTAGAAAAAGTGCAACTGTTCCTGCTAGACCCCTAGCTGCAAGTAACTTTCTGTGTTTTCCGAAAGGATTTATTTTTTTTCGATATATAAAAATCCAAGTCAGAACTAATGTAAAAAGACCTCTTACAAAAACGATCTGAATTGTAGGAAGAGTTTCTCCCGCCATTTTAACAAAGACAGTCATCATGCAGAAACTAGCTGCACTTAAAACCATAAATATAAACCCGAATGATAATGGGGAATTATCTACGACTTGATTGAGTAAACCCCTCTTCAAAAAACTTGTTTCAGATAAATACGAACAGTGTTCAATCTAACCTCGGATGTTTTTTCCAAGCCACAAACCCACCTTCAATAGTAAAAGCTTTAAAATTATTTTTTTTTAAAAAAGCAGCAGCAAGCTTTGAACGGCTTCCCGTTTTACAGTAAACAATTATTTTTTTATTTTTATAATACTCTAGTATCGTTAGTTTTTTTTCTAATTGATTTACTGGTATAAGAAGCGCATTTTTTATACTGCCATCATAGTTAAACTCATTTTGAGTCCTAACATCTAAAAAAAGAACATCATCATCGTTTAAATATTTAATGGCTTCTTTTACTGTTATATTATTTTTTTCTTCACATCCAATCAAAAGAAAAAAAAATAAAAAATAAAAACTTTTCTTGAACATAATAAACTTAACCTAACCGAACACATTCAAAATTAAACCTAAACCTAATCCAGAAAAAATGATACCTAAGGGTACAACCCAAAATTGCCCGCCTCTATCCTCAATTAGTTCTTTTTCGGATTTGTCACTAACAATGAAAATACTGTTGTTAACCATTTCAATTACAGCAGTAACGCTTTTTGAATTTTTTATTTCTTTTTGTAATAAAGGCCTAGCATGACCTAGAACGTAGATATTGTCATTAGGTTCTAAGTAAGTCACTCTACAGCGCATTCTTTTTTTACCTCCAAAAAGCCCTCTAAACCTTATTCTATTTTTATTACAATAATTTCGAACGTTTAATGGCAATTTATCTGAAAACAATAAAGCTGTTTCATATTGACTGTCACGTTTCACATCATCCATATTTGCACCTTCTAATTTTATTAATACTGAACCAGATTCATCGCTAATAAAAAAAGGCACTTGACCCTTTGCTTTGTGCCTTGTAATCCATCTCCCATGCTTACCTCTTTTTACTCGCTCTTCAATATGCACGCGCCAAAAAACACATTTTTTTTTATCAAAAGGGTCTTCTAATACTTTATCAGAAACTTCTATCTTCCCTTTTAATTCAACTAAACCCATAGCAACAGATCTCATTTTAGATGTAGGAACGTTTTCAATCAGCCTCTTCAATTTTAAATTTTTAAGACTGTTGTAAAACATGTATAACCCAGCGCAGAGTAATAAAACCCCAAAAAGTCCACCATCTTTTGCTATCTGACCAATGCTACTACTGTATCGAACAAAATTATTTTGAACTTCATAGCAAGGAAAAATAAAGCTGGAAAATACACAAGTAATAAAACAATTCATTAAAAGGGCACTCTTAGAATTCACGAGAATATTCCTAATTATTTATAAAATTAAAGTTTTAAGTTTTTAATTTAATGCATATTTAAATTGCAATTGACTCTCTTTAATGAGGAAAAATCAAATTATAAAACCCTATGATTATTTATGCTAGATATTTTAAGAAATAAAACTTTTTTATTATTTTTTCTTGGAAATATCATATCATTAATTGGATTTGGTTTTAATTTAATTGCATTTAGCTGGCTTGTCCTTGAAGAAACCGGATCCGAATTTGCACTTGGGAAAATCATGGCTGCTGCAACAACGCCTGGCTTAATTCTTGCCTTATTTGCTGGCGTTATAATTGATAAAGTTAATCGAAAATGGCTCTTAGTGATTCTAGATATTTTTAGAGTATTAGTCCTTGCAGTTTTCATTTATAACTTTAAAGTCGACGGTTTTAATTTATTGGTACTTTACCCTGTTATGATGTTAATGGGTTTAGGCAACTCACTCTTTTGGCCAACGGCTCAGGCATTTGTCCAAGAGTTGGTAGATGAAAAAGATTATTTCCCGGCAAATGCATTATTATCCGCTAGCTATCAAGTAGGTTCATTAATTGGTGCCAGCGCAGGCGGGTTTATAGTTCATATTTATGGCCCCATAGCTGCATTGTATTTTAATGCTATGGCCTATTTTATTTCTGCTATCTTTATTTCTCTCGCGCCGTTTAAAAATAATAACCCTAGAGAAAATTCTGAAAATATATTGAATGCAATATCGAAAGGCTTTTTATTTTTAAAAGACAAGGCGGGGGTTCTTTTTCTTGGTCTTACAACCATTATGTCTGACATAGCAATTTGGGGAGCACTTAGTGTCCTAACGATTACTATATCAAAAGAAATTTTTAATAAAGGCAGCTGGGGTTATGGCCTAATGGATGGCATGTATGGTTTCGGAGCATTGATATCAACAGTTGTAGTCGCAATACTTACTAAAAAATTTGGACGGAGAAAATCTTTGATTGCGTGTTATAGCATAGCTGGGTTGTGCTGTTTCATATCACCATTTGCGCCAACAATTTATATTGCTGGGATTGCTTATCTTTTGATGGGACTATATAATAATTCAGCAAGAATAATTGTAAGAACTCTTTTTATGGAAATAATACCAAACAATATAATGGGCAGAGTACAAACTATTTTTGGCGTTTACACTAGAGTGATGATGTTAATTAGTGTGTTAATAGCAGGGTGGATTACTGAGAACTTAACCCCCTACGCAGGTATGAATTTTGCAAGTGCTCATTATTTTGTAGCGTTTATAGGAGCTGTTATTATAAGCAATTACTCAAATTTTAAAAAAGCAATATTCAATTCTAAAAACCATGCCTGAGCTCCCAGAAGTACAAACAGTAGCAAATCATATTAAACCCTATGTGATTGGTAAATATGTACTATCTATAAATCCAATTTGGGATAAAGTATTAGATAACTTTCATCATCAAGATATTAAAGGTAGAAATAAGATTTTAGATGTCACTCGAAGAGCAAAGTTTATCATCATTAACTTTGAGAAATTTTTGATTGCAGTGCATCTTAGAATGACTGGGAAACTTTATGTTTTAGAAGGGACTGATATACCAAAGCATACTAGCGCAATAATGGAGCTTGAAAGTGGTGAAAAATTAATTTTTGAAGATACAAGAAAGTTTGGGAGAATCTATAAATACGATGATCTTATGTTAATAAATGAAAAACATGGTCCCGAGCCTCTTGAAGATGATTTTACTAGTGAGTGGTTATTAACCAACTTTAAAAGTAGGAAAAGGAATATCAAAGCTCTTTTATTAGATCAATCATTCCTTTCGGGACTGGGGAACATATATGTTGACGAAAGTCTTTGGGCTAGTAACATTCACCCAAATTCAATTTCATGTTATATCCCAAAAAAGAAAATTATAATTCTTCACAAAAATATACGTGAAATATTAAGCGAATCTATTGAACAGCTTGGAACGACCTTTATAAGTTTTACGTTCTTAAACGGGCAGTCAGGAAACTATTCTAACGAACTAAAAATATTTGGAAAACAAGGCGCGCCTTGCATAAAGTGCTCAAATACTATTGAAAAAATTAAAGTAGCTGGTAGAGGAACTCATGTGTGTAGCAAATGCCAAAAAATACATAAATGATAAATAGAGAAGGAAAGTGGATTGACTCTAATTTCTAATTATATGTACGATGAAACGATTCCCTTTGAGTTCATGGGAGTAGATCATTTCGTCTCTATCGTTGTTTTCATAATACTATGTATCACAATACCTTTGTTTGCTAAAACTAGATTGAATGAAGAACAGCAGCACTCTGTTGGAATTATTATAGGTAGTTTGGTTTTGTTTTCATATTTAAGTTGGGTTTTATTAGAAATTGCTGGCGGAACATTTAGCATAAAACTCCATCTGCCCTTCCATTTGTGCCGGGCTGCTAACATTTTGGTTTTTTTTGTTTTAGTATATAGAAGTCCACTGGCTTATGAAATAGTTTTTTTTTGGGGACTAACCGTTATACATGCCGTTATAACCCCAGATATTACCCAAGGCTTCCCACATTATCATTTTATAAGATATTGGCTTAGTCATCAGTTAATGATAATCGCAATTATTTACGCTACATTTGTTTACGATATGAGGCCGAATAAAAAGAGTATTTATGTTTCTTTTTTCAGTCTCATTATTTTTTTTGCAATTACAATTCCCATCAACTTGTTATTAAAAGCTAATTATTTTTGGATTTGTGGGAAACCCCCTGTTGGAACAATATTAGATTTTTTTGGTCCATGGCCATGGTATTTAATTGTAGCAACAATTTTAGCTCTAATTCATTTTTACTTTTTTTATTATTTAACTAATTATGTTTTATCAAAAACATCAAAATAAATGACTGTTGTAAAATCGTTTTATAATAGTCGATGGACCAAAAGAGAGTGTATTTGATATGATAGATCAATACAAATACACTTGGAAAATGGTAAAACCCTTAATTCCAATTATATTTTTAGCTCTCTGGGTTATATTATTTGAAGAGAAGATATGGCCTGATTGGGAGAATGAAATTCCAATAAAAACTTTTAGTAAAGGAGCACTTCAATGGGAATATGCAATGGACCCTAATATTGCAAATGACAACTATCGTTTTCAGTTTGTTGCATTTTCTGGCCAAGTAGATACCTTTAAAAATGATACCTTGATTATTGATAAAACAACATTCTGTAAAATGGAAAACGCAGATACTACTCTTTTCAAAAAAATTATAGGTAAAACTGTTATAATTAAAGGAAGAATATTAGGCTACAATAGAACATCTAAAAAGTTAAGATTAGATAAATCTTTCATTTTATAGACTACCAGGTTTCTGAGTCATTCCCCTTAAAAGAAAAGGCTCTAGATATATTAAAGCCTAAATACAGTTTTCCTGATGAAGGATCGCCATTAGCCTTTTCTATAAAAGTAAATTCATATGGGCCTTGCGCATTGGAGAGCATTACTTGAAAAACATGCCCTCCAGTTTCATAGTCAAAACCTACAGCAAAGCTATTTTTATAATTACTATCTCGATCCTCTAATGGAATGAAATAGTCTGCATTGATTGAAAACTGGTTCGTGATCTTATACCTGCCCGCAAATCCAAATGAAGCTAGTTGATGTTTCTCATTAGGTGTTAGAACAAGGTTTCTATGTATGACAGTTGGTAAAACCTGTAACGAAAGATTGCGATTAAATTTTCTGCCAATGATTAATTGATTTATGTAGAGCAAACGATTCGAAAAATTTTCTTTCAGTGCGGGTGTTTGTTCAGATTTACGGTTCGTCTTAATTCCGATATCATTAAATAAAATAACCGAAATAGGGAAATTTTTAACGCCCTTAGATTGCCTTATTAATTTTGTTTTAAGAAATATATCATATACTTTATCAAAACTACTTCTCCCTGCTCCTAAAGCAAGAACATCATTAAATCCATAACTAAAATCATAACGTATTGCTGCATAATCAGTACCAAAAAGGTCATAGAACCCATTTTCGATCGATCCAAAACGATGTTGTATCATAAATTGCAGAACTTTTGGCGCAGGGATTTCTAATGATTGCGCATTAGCAACCCTCGTCCCTTTAAAAGCTGATTGCACATATTCGACATTTACCTCTTCATCGTTCAGAATATCTAAAAGGTCATCTTGGCTGTATGAAAGACAAATAAAAAAAATTAAAAATATACACTTCATTTCTTTTTTAGTTCTACACTTACGTTTACTTTAATTATTTCAGCAATGTTTTCTCTGACAATCTTAGGCACTTTTATATTGTAATCTACTAAATTAACATTAAAAACACATTCCCCTCTAATCAAGTCAGAAGATAGCCACATTGCACCAGACTGCTTTATCTTATTCGTTTGGCCATGCATTGTTAAGTCACCTTCAATAAAAACTTCTAATGAATCTTTTGACAGTTCAATATTGTTCCAGCCTAATACTTTGCCTTTAAACACCGCTTTCGGGTACACGTCTGATTCAAGATAGCTCTCATTAAAGTGCTCCTGCATCAAAGCATTTTTAAAGGTGAAAGCTTTTATCGGAACTTGAAATGCAAATTGACCATTGTTTCTATCCAACACACATGAAATCTGGTTGTTGATTGCTTTTATATCTTCAATAGGAGTTGAAGAAAAAAAATCTATATTACCAGAACGTGTTAGATATAAATCCTTTGCAAATAGGGATGATAACAGAAGGCTTATAAAAAAAACCTTATTCATATTAATTCTTTTTACTGGCATAATTGTTCTGCAAAATTTTGTATAGCATCAATGCTCTGTTGCGATAGTTTTTCCGATCCGAGCGGCATAAAAAGAGGGTTTGATACTTCCATATTTATTCTACTAATTACATTACCACTCATAATTCCACCCACTGCAGCATCAAAACTATCCAAGGCAAGGTTCCCACTTTGATTAGAAGCTGAATGACAGGCTGTGCATTGACTGGCTAATATTGGAGCAACTGATTCTTCATACAATAATTCCATTTCTGCACAATCATATATTATATAATCGGATTCAATATTAGTTTCACAGCTCATTACGATTAGAAGGAATAAATAAATTATTATTTTCATATGTTTGCTACTTATTTATTTAATTTGTCCGCATATAAACGTAAGCAATAAACATGACAATGACTATAATTGTCAATAATGAACAATAAAAAAATATTAATCGGATTTACTTTTTTCTCTGCCATAGTAATTTTTGCTATTGTCTACTTCAGCTTCAATAAGCCGCATAAAAATTTTGTTAAAGCTTCTTTTGAGTACACAATTCAATCCACCGAACTTTTTCAAAAGTATCAGCTTGATGTGTCAAATGCTAATACAAGTTTTCTAGATAAAGTCTTATTAATAAATGGAACAATTAAAGAAATAAGTTCTAATATGATTATTCTCGATGGCAATACCGTTTGCTCTTTTAATCCTGCTCAAACTATTGACCCTAAATTAAAGCTAGCAGACAAGATATCTATTAAAGGGCGATGTCTCGGTTATGATGACCTTTTAGAAGAGGTTAGGATTGATAACTGCTCTCTCATGCAAAACTAACTGACTTAGTCTTTTTTACCCATTCTCTTAAACTAACCATTTTATCAACATTAATATTGTATACTCCAAAAGAGGCCTCCACTTTTCCATAAATAATAAATAATGTTTCCCAATTCATAATATCACCAAACTCAGCAAACACTTTCGGAAACAAAATACACTCATACGTATCTGTTTCGTCTTCTAAGGTTAAAAACTGCATTGGTTCATTTTGATTCGTTTGTGTTTCTTTACGCGTAACGTAAACTCCTAAGAGATAGATATATTGACCTAACTTTTTTGGTATATCTTTAGCAAGACCAATCCGCTTACTCACAAAAGAACGATATGGTTCTAAGGGATGGAGACTGACAGGATAACCGAAGGAACCAATTTCCAGCCTATATATTTCATATTTTGTGAGTACTTCTATAATAGGAGCACGGTTCAAAGGCTCGTTGTTATCTTTACCGTTAAGATGAAACTCAGCAACTATATATGCAATTTGCCTATGACTTTTATCGTGACATAATTTTTTAAAACATTGCGCATTTGTTAACGCCATTGCATCGGATAAATCAATTTTCACTCTAAATAAAAAGTCCTCTAAAGATAAAAAGTTTCCAGACTTTCTATTTTCTAATATTACTTTCACTGTATTTTTTTTTAAGCGCTTGATACTCATGAAACCCATTAAAATCTGATTATTCTCTCCTATCCATTCGTATTTACTGTCATTGATATCTGGTGTGTGTATCGCTACCCCAAAACGTTTTGCCTCACTCATGTAGGCATATGAAGAATAATAACCACCCTGATTTGATATTACTGAGGAAATGAACTCTGCAGTAAAATGCGTTTTAAGATATGCACAGGTAAAAGCAAGCATTGCATAAGAAGCGGAATGAGGTTTGCAAAATGAAAAACCTTTAAAAGAAGATATCATTTGCCAGGTTTGATCAATTGTATCAGGTTTGTAACCTCTTTTGAATGCGTTTTTAAAAAATGTGTTTTTCCAATTATTTATTTTATGCTCATCAGAGTTACGAGAGATTACTTTTCTTAACTTATTTGCTTCTGCATAACCCAATCCAGTCATTATCATAACGACCATAGATACTTGTTCTTCATAAACCATAATACCATATGTCTCATTTAAACAAATTAAATCCGGATGAACTAAACTCCACTTTTGTCCATGTATTCTATCTAACATTAAATTCGTGAAACGATTAGCTGCGGGGCGAATGATTGATGAGAAAATAACAATATGTTCAAAATCGACAACTTTAGCCTTCGCCATTAACTGCCTAACGGCAGGGCTTTCAATATAAAAAACGCCCATTGTTTTACCCGCTCTCATAATCTCTCTCGTTTTGGAATCTTCTAGAGGCTGTATCTTATGATAATTAATATAGGGGATTTTATCTGTACTCGATTGGAGATTAATTCGTTTTATTGTATCTCGTACAACTGCTAAACTACGATTACCAAGAAGATCAATTTTAAGTAAGCCTGAATCTTCGATTTGATCTTTTTCCCACTCTACAATTTGTATTCCCTTTGGCGCTTTCAAAACAGGGACATACTTACATATTTCATCCGGAACAATCACAACACCTCCTGGATGGACAGAAGAATGTCTGAACACACCTAATAGGCTCTCACTAATTTGCAGAACATTCTTCATGTTATCATCAATATCCAAGACAGCATTATTCTTAACTTTTTTTATTATTTTTTTATTAGAACTGAATGACTTTATTCGTTTTGTAACACTTTTAATTTGCTCATTTGAAAGACCATGAACTTTCCCAACCTCGCGAATTGTAGACCTTGGTTTTAAAAAAACCTGATTCGAAACCATTGCAGTACGTTCATTTCCATATTTCTTAAAAACATAGTCAATAATCCTATCTCGCTCATCCCAGGGAAAATCTATGTCGATATCTGGCATATCAATTCTTTCTGGATGAATAAAACGATCAAATGACAAGTTATACTTCATAGGATCTACCTGTGTAATAAATAAACAGTAACTAACAACCGAGGCTGCGGCAGAACCTCTTCCAATAGTTGATTTAGTTTGAGAAACAATATCATTCACAATCAAAAAATAAGGAGCAAAGCCCTTTTGAGTAATTAATCTTAATTCAGACTCAATGCGATTAATCAAATCATTTGTTATCTTTTCATAACGTATTGCAGCTCCTTGATAAGCATATTCTTTCAATTTTTTATTTGCTTGAAAAGTATCTTTCAATGATAGTCCTGGGAAAATAGTATTAATAAATGACCATTTATTTTTACATCTTTTGCCTAGATAATAACTATTGTTAATTGCATCGAGGCTATTTGGAAAAAGATCAAACATGTCCGTTTCTTTCCTAAACCAATGCTCCTTACTTTTATAATCGCAGCCATTCAAACTATTTAAAGTACTGTTAAGATCAATCGCTCTTAATGTTTTATGCGAAAGATGATCTAGAGGTGTTTCATAATAAACATCGCCCGTTGCAATTATTTCAAGTTTGTGTTTTTTAGATAACTTTCTCGCAAATGACTCTTCGACACCTGGCCTCAGTTCAATAAAAAGACGATCCTCCGGTATTATATTTTTTAAGCGTTCAATCAAGGATGATTGGTAAGCTAGAACAAATATTCCTTTTGAATTTTCTTTTATTATATCAACAACTGAACAAATGGGGTTTACGTAGTAATTAGTTATTGCCCGGCACATGTTTTCATATCCGATATCATTCTCAACAAGGATAACAACCTCGTCCATACTTGTTATGAGGTTAACACCAGCAATCGGTGCAACTTTATTTGATTGAGAAAATTGAACAAAATTTATAAAACCTCTGACCGTATTAACATCCGTCAAAGCAATACTCTGTTGCGATTTACTGAGCGTGATTATGTCTTTAAGTGTAAGCGTACTCTGCATTTTTGAATACACTGAATGAATATTTAAATTGATAAACATAAAAAAATAATGCCATGGATTACATGACAAATATTATAATCTAGCCCAATGCATGTAATACGTTCGCTTTTTTTATAATTGTTATACCATATTTACGACGTATTTTTTCAACGGCTCTAGATATTTCCATATCACGTGACTCAGAGTCAAAAAATAAATTCTTCTGTTCAGTATAGGGCTTGAATTGGCTCAGGTCTAATAAAATACTCCTTATTGAAACACGCCTATTATTTGCCTTCGCAAACAACTTTTTGCACTCTTTACTGATCGAAATATCATCCGGGTAATTAGCACTTCCAATTATACTAGAACTATAGCCATCAACATAGTGGACCTCCAGCCTAATTCTTTTTGCTATTTGTCCACGCTTCCTCAATTGAAATGCTACTTTTTCCGATAAATCTTGCACAGCAGATAAAAGAACATATTGATTGTTTGTATTTTTAGGCAAAACTAATTGTTCTAGCAAATGATCCTTGAATATAGGCGGCCTGACTAATGATGTATCTCTACCAACTGCTTCGTCTGCTAACTGAACAGCGTTTACGCCAAACAATGTTCGAAAATCTTCAGCACATTTAGTCAAGATTTGTAGTTGGAAAATTTTATCTATGAATAGAAAGTGTAGTATCCTATGTACAGGTTTGAGCCTAGCCGTTGGCAGGACATTAAAGCTTAAAGGAGCAAGAAATTGATTTTCTAATCCAAAATGAACTTCGTGGATACTCTCATGAACAACATTAGTAATTATTCTACTAACAAGTTTATTCGCACTAATTCCTATTACTGAAAATAGACTAATACGGCTTTCTATTTTTTTAATAACAGACAAACCAAAGTCTTTTATACTATCTTGAGATCGAACCATACCTTTCATATCCATATAAAAACCATTCATCCCACTTGGTTCTACAATAGGTGTAAACTTAGAAAGTGTATCATAGGTATATTTATTTACACGCTGATACAAGGCACGATTGTATGGTAAAAATTGAACCATTTGTTTTTTCTTTTTTGCAATAGAAACTTTCATCCCTTCGTACAAGCCTTCTTCCTTTGCTTCGTTTGAAAGAGATATAATCGTACCACTACTATCGGCAGAAGATATGATAGCAATAGGGCGCGTTTTTAAAGTTGGATCAACTGTCCTTTCCGCTTGTAACTCTATCGAATCTAAATTGAGATAAAATACTTCAGATAACATTCATGACGTGTATTAACTAGGATATTCTCGAAAAGAATATAAAAGCACGCCGTTTATATTAAATCTATCTGTCTCTTTAATAGTAATAACTGGAAAACTAGGATTGCGAGGGTGTAACTCTATATGATTTGTTTTGGGGACATAACACTTTAACGTTGCTTCATCATTAATCAGAGCAACCACAATTTGCCCTGATCTAGCTGTAGCTGTTTTTTTAACTACAATATAATCACCATCTTGAATTTGTTCATCTATCATTGATTGTCCTCGAACCTGTAAGACAAAATTATCAGGATGAACCAAAGAAAGTGGAACTGTAACACTATTTGGCGTTTCTAATGCCTCAATAGGCTCTCCTGCGGCAATCAGACCCAATAACGGCAAACAAGCCTCGGGATGCGTGGCGTGCTCTTGCGTTAATGTTAATGCCCGTTTGCCGTTAGAGCCTTTCGTACGATATAAATGACCTTCTTTCTCAAGCGTTTTAACATACCAATCCACTGTCCCTAAAGATTTAAAACCAAGCCCAGACATTATCTCATCATACGCTGGCGCTTCACCTTGCATGAGAGTAAAATTCTTTATGAAGTTCAAAAACTTTTTCTGCTTTAGGGACAGCGGTTTCATGACGTTAAAGAATGGCTGCCTTGTTTCCGCCCTAATGAATCATAAGCGCGATATAAATGGTTTTCATTCATCTCATACCTATTGATGCGATTGATCGCCCTTAGGACTATGAGTGAACTTTTTCTTTGTTTTTTACTTTTTAATCTAAACATATTATTTACTCGTAAGTTGCTCGTAAGTAGTTTATAAAAGAAAAGCGTTACAAGTCAAGAGTTGATATGGCTTAAACTAAGCTATGATTGATTAGATCGTCGATTTCACTATGCTCAGGGAATCGACCCAGGGATTTTTTTGAAAAAATAAGCTTATCTTCAAGACATACTTCAAACACGCCACCACCACTTGATATAAGCTCTATTTCAACTTCATACTTCCCTTTTAAATATTCCTCCAAACTGGAGGCTTTAGGCAGGTAGTTTCAAACGTTACAATATTCTATAGATATTTTCATAATTCTTATTTTTATATATCAGTATATTAATTAAAACTTATAGGATAGGCGAGTTTTAATTTTGCCAGCTGATTGCAATGATAATGAAACATTCACATTACTATTTTCTCTATGCCATTTTGGAACAAGCATTCCAATAGCACCACCAACAATATAACCTGTGACCAAATCTGAAGGGAAATGCTTTCCAGCATCATAACGATAATATGCTGTACAAGCAGGAATCAAAAAGGCTGAGGTCCATAGATAGGGTGAAATTTTACTATTTGGGTTATAGTCATCATACATACTTGCCATTAAAAACCAAGAAACAGCAGCTATGGAAGTGTGGCCTGAAAAGAAGCTTTTTTTATTGTCTTTCTTTAACCTGTAATCACGAGGAGCCTTATCGCCGTAAAGATAAGGCCTAGGCCGACCAACTAATACCTTGGTGAAATTTGTAATACCTACAGTTAAAAAAAGGCTTTCTGCCCATATTAAAGAAAAGTTTTGATAATCATTCCGGATTTTTTTATTTGCCATCAATACACCTGGTATCGCGAGACTAGAAAAAAGTAAAACATCACTCATTGCTATGCTTTTTAAACTCCAATTATCTATTGCCTTCGAATCATATTTTGGAATATTCTTAGAATTTAAATTTGATATATTATCCAAGCTCATTGGAGCATAATCCATTAGCACAGAACCTAATAGCAAGCTGGCGCTAAGCCCCGCAATTTTCAAATCAAGATTGTTTGAAAATGAGTACGGTGAACTATTTTTTTCTTGCCCCATACCAGGAGAAGATACAATTGTTATAAGTAGTAAAACTATTCGTGTTAGCTCAATACTATTTTTATTCATATTCTTATAATACTACCCATTAAGTGAAAAACATATTAGTGAAATTAAAGAAGAGTTGAGAAAAAATCGAATTAAGGCAAAGTCTAACAGAATTTTAAATTAAATATTTTAATTTTCTTTTTCCACCCAGTTTTTTGCCCTCTGCACCGCTTTTTGCCAATTTTTCTTAATCGAATGCAGGTCTATTTTTGAAGGAATAAATTTCTTATCTACTTCCCAGAGCGATTGTATCTCTTCAATATTTTTCCAATATCCTGCGCTTAAACCCGCAAGAAAAGCTACTCCTTGTGCTGTTGTTTCAATAATCTTCGGTCTTACAATTTTTAACCCAGCTATATCAGATTGTATTTGAATGAGTAGATCATTCGCTGACGCGCCACCATCAACTCTAAGTTCTTTTATTTTAATATTAGAATCCAAAGACATGGTTTCAATAACGTCCAGACTTTGTAAAGCAAGTGCCTCTAGTGCAGCCCTAGCAATATGCCCTTTTTTTGTGCCACGCGTTAATCCAATGATTAATCCAGTACCGAACTGATCCCAATGAGGAGCACCAAGGCCCACAAAACCAGGGACAAAATAGACTCCTCCATTATTTTCAACAGATTTTGCTAAAGTTTCAATTTCTTCAGCTGATTCTATGAAATCAACATTATCACGTAGCCATTGTACTAAAGCTCCACCTATGAAGATACTCCCCTCTAAAGCATAGCTCACCTCATTATTGATTTTCCATGCAATTGTCGTGAGGAGTTTATTTTTTGATTTAATAGCTTGCGATCCAGTATTCATCATTAAAAAACAACCTGTTCCATAAGTATTTTTGACCATTCCAGGATTAACGCACATTTGACCAAAAAGAGCAGAATGTTGATCGCCCGCTATTGCTCCTATCGGAATTGCTTTACTAAAAATATCCGGGTCTGTATTTCCATAATAATCACTACTTTGCCTGACATCAGGTAACATAGATTTTGGAATATTAAAAAGATTAAGTAAATCATTATCCCAATCTAATTCATGAATATTAAATAGCATTGTTCTGCTAGCATTGGTAACGTCAGTAGCATGGACTTCCCCTTTTGTCAATTTCCACAGTAACCAAGAATCTACCGTACCAAAAGCTAACTTTCCATTTTCAGCGCTTTTTTGAGCTCCATCAACATGATCTAAAATCCAACGAATTTTTGTGGCAGAAAAATAAGAATCTATTAAAAGACCTGTTTTATCTTGAACTATTTCTACATGGCCATCTGCTTTTAATTTGTCACAATATTCCGATGTCCTACGATCTTGCCATACAATAGCCTTGTGTAGTGCTTTACCTGTTCCTCTATCCCAAACCACTGTCGTTTCTCTCTGGTTTGTGATTCCTATAACAGCTAATTCAGAGATGTCTATACCTGATTTTTGCAGTACACTGTCAATCGTGAGTTTTTGGATTTCCCATATCTCAATAGGGTCATGTTCGACCCATCCAGGGTTAGGATAAAATTGTTTAAGCTTTTCTTGAGCAATATTCAGGATTTTCCCCTTTTTATTGAATAAGATAGCTCTTTGGCTAGTTGTTCCAGCATCTATGGCTAATACATATTTAGACATTTAAATATAATGACTGTCTCAAACAGACTTTGTTTTGTGAAATTGATAAAATTGAAGTAACCATAATCATAAAAACAAAATTAATATGAAAATTATATATAGTTTTAGTCATTCTTGATACTTTCATTTGATACATATTATAAATTAAAATGCCATGAACAATAATGAAATCTGAAAAAATACTTTAAATATCATACACTATTAAACTTTTCATATTTAAGAAAATTTATGACAATAAAAAAAAGAATAACTATTGTATTTATTGTTTATCTCTCCAAAATAATTTGAGTAAAATAAGAGCAAGGATATAAACACACAAAAATGATTAATCATCCATTATCTAACCTTCTATCACAAACAAAATTTTTAGAAAACATCGCTGAACAGCACGGAACGCCAACGTATGTTTACTCAAAAAGAAGATTAGAAGAAAATATTAGTAGGCTCTCCAGTGCAATAAGTCAGAGTTTCACTAAACATCAAATTTATTATGCCGTAAAAGCAAATAGTAATATTCAAATTATAAGAACACTCAAAAATGAGTTTAATGATTTAGGATGTGATTGTTCTAGTCCCGGCGAATTATTTGCAGCAAGTAAAGCGGGGCTAAATATGTCTGATTGCGTTTACACTGGTAATTACGAGTCATTGGAAGATCTACAGATTGCATATGATTCAGGCGCTGAAATCAATTTAGATGATTTGAACTCTTTTAAAAGGCTCAGGACTATCGGCATTCCCGATTACATAAGCTTTAGATTAAATCCAGGCAAAGGGCACGGGCAGTTTAAAGGTATTATTACTGGCGGTAAAAATTCAAAGTTTGGTATTCCGAAAGAAACTATAGTTGAAGCATATAATGTCGCAAAATCATCAGGTGTCAAAAAATTTGGGCTTCAATGTCATGCTGGTTCTTCAACACTAGACGCAAAGACCTTCAGTGATATAACCAAACAAATATTAAAATCTGCTAGAGAAATCGAAGATAATCTAGGACAAAAATTAGAAAAAATAAGTATCGGAAGTGGGTTTGGTATACCCTACCGAGATGAAGAAGAACCATTGGATTTAGAACAGTTATTCCAAAATACAAAAAGAACCTTTAAAGATTTCTATGGTGAAGATAATTCAAGCTGGCCGACATTATGCATTGAACCAGGACGAATACTCGTAGCAGATACTGGTTTTATCCTTACAAGAGTGACTGGCATCAAATCTTCATACAAAGAATTTGTAGGGCTTGATGCTGGAATGGAAACCTTAATGAGGCCTGCTCTCTACGGCGCGTTTCACAGAGTCCAAAAAATTGGACACATTGATGAAAATGATACTATCATATATGACATTACTGGAAGAATCTGTGAGAATACTGACCGAATATCTGAGGGTTATAAAATGCCCGAGATGAAAGAAGGGGAACTATGCGCAATCATGGATAGTGGTGCATATGGATATTCAATGTCACATAACTTTAACACACGACCTCGGTCATCTGAAGTTTTAGTTGATGAGGAAGAAGTGTCACTAATAAGAAAAAGAGAAACTATAGAAGAGTTATTTAGGGGTTGCGATGTATAGAATATTATTTTTTTATTTGACAGCCCTCTCCTTCCTATTATCTCAAAACCATCAAAGTATACACCAGCAACAGTTAGAATATTATAACGCCAATTATATTGTGCCAAAAAATACAGATACCACTGTCGTTATCAGTTCAATATCACCAAGGTCCAGAGTACCTTCGAAAGAAGTTTTTGGATATCATCCTTATTGGATGGGAACAGCATGGACGAACTATAATTTCAATTTAATATCTACACTTGCCTATTTCAGCGCTGAAATAACACCAACAGGCGGAATTAGTAACTTGCATGGTTGGCCCGTAGCTAGTTTAATTAATGAAGCACATGCTCATGGAACGAAAGTTGTATTATGTGCTACCCTTTTCAGTAGCGCTAGTATTACTACACTGCTGAGTAGTGCTGAAAATCGCCAAAACCTAATTGATAATTTACTTGCCCAGGTACAGGCAGGAAACGCTGATGGTGTAAATATTGACTTTGAGTCTTTTCCCTCATCGCAGCGGAGTAATATGGTGACTTTTATTACAGACCTTACTGAAACTTTCCATTCTGCAATCCCAGGTTCTCAAGTAACCTTAGCAATGCCCCCAATTGACTGGAGTAATGCCTGGGACTACAATGCCTTAGCTTCTATTAGTGATGGGTTATTTATTATGGGTTATAATTATCATTACAGCGGCAGTTCAACTACTGGACCGAACTCCCCATTGTCTGGTCCTGGATACACACTTACATGGTCAGTGCTAGATTATTTAAATAAAACAAATTTTCAGGCGGATAAGCTAATTCTTGGAGTCCCCTATTATGGATTTGAATGGGCATCATCTTCAAATGCTGCTGGAGCAAATACAAGTGGAACAGGCAGTGCAAAATTCTACTCAGAAATTGAAGGATTAGCCCAATCTTATGGGAAGTTATGGCATTCTAGTTCTCAAACCCCTTGGTATAATTATAATAACAATGGCTGGAATCAAGGATGGTATGATGATAGCCTCTCTCTTTCATTAAAATACGATTTCGCACTATTTAACAACTTAAAGGGAGTTGGAATTTGGGCTTTAGGCTATGATGATGGTCGCCCAGAACTTTGGGATTTACTATATAATAAGTTTGGTGAAAGTGCACCACCGATAAAGCCGTCTAACCTCTTCATGAAAAATATAGGTCAAGGATCAATCAAAATTGATTTCGAAAGTTCCGACAATTCGTCGGAGTTTATAGTTTTAAGAGGATTTCTAGAAGTCGTCGGAGGACTAGACACCGTTGGGGTTTACTCTGAAAAACCTATCATCATTAACAATTTAAATGAAGGTGAAAGTTATTTTCTTAGTGTTGTTGCAAAAAACTCTCTTGGGAATAGCGAGCCGACAGAAATGCTTGGTATAGTTCCTTCAAATAATGAAGTAAACGTTCTTATCGTTAATGGATTTGATAGAATTAGTGGAACGAATAATACATTTGATTACATCCGCCAACATGGCAGCGCATTTAATAATCATGGCCAAGCATTTGACGCTGCGTCAAATGAAGCAGTCGTTAGCCAACAGATTGATCTGCAAGACTATCAATTTGTTGATTGGATGCTTGGAGAAGAAGGCACTTCAACTAGCGTATTTTCTTATTCTGAACAAAATTTAATTACTACCTATTTAGAATCAGGCCGATTTCTATTTATTTCAGGATCAGAAATTGGTTATGATCTTGAAGATCAGGGAAGCACTACGGATAGAGATTTTTATCAAAACTATTTAAAAGCTGATTACATATCAGATGCTGCCGGTGGGCACGAAGGTGTCTATAGTGGCTATGGCTATAGTGGCTCAATCTTTGATGGAATAAATGTTATTAATTATGATGATGGAGGCCATGGCACCTATAATGTTGATTGGCCTGATGGCATAAAACCACTTGGTGGCGCCTCATTCTGTGCTGCATTTTCCGGCGTAGATCAAAATAGCTCTGGCGGAATGGGTATTCAATATATTGGCTCTTTTGGGTTAAGTAATCTTACAGGGGGACTCGTTTATTTATCTGTTGGGTTTGAAACAATCTATCCTGAAGAAAAAAGAAATGAACTCATGTCAAAAATAATAACATCTTATGAATCGCAACTAAAAATAGAGGATTCGAAAAGTATACAACCTAAAACCGTAAATATAAAAAATATTTATCCAAACCCATCAAACAGCTCAATTACTATTTCATTTTCTGTATTATCATCAAATACTACTGTTGATTTAAGCATTAAAAACATCTTAGGCCAAGAAGTATATAAAACTTCTATTAAACCAGTATCAGTTAATGAAAAATGGACATGGAATGGCACTCAGCAGAATGGTTTTATTGCTCCGTCAGGAAATTATTTTATTTCAATCAGTCAATCAAATGAGATTTCAACAAGAAAAATAACACTGCTAAAATGAATCTATATCTGAAAATATTTTTTTATTTGTGTTTCATATTATTACCAATCAATTGCCAACAGAATAAAAAAAGTATAGGAATCCATCAAGCACAATCAATGTATTTTCAAAATAAAAGGAAACCAATTAGTGCAAAAATAACTGTTCTAAATGGTATTGATGTGCTCCTTGAAAAAAAACTGCATTTCATACAATCAAGAAAAATTGCGTTAGTAACTAACCATAGTGGAGTTGATAAAAACTCCATTCCTAACTATAAACGACTAATGGAAATTGATGATGTAGAATTAAAAGTTATTTTTTCTCCAGAGCATGGCCTTTTTGGAGAGTCTGAAGCTGGTGAAAAAATAAATTATACTGATATTGAAAAACTGCCTAAGGTCATTAGTTTATATGGTGGAACACGAAAACCAAGCGCTGAAATGCTTGAAGGCGTTAACCTTATCATCTATGATATCCAAGATATCGGAGCGCGTTTTTATACTTATATTTCAACATTAGGACTTGTGATGGAAACTGGTGCAGAACTAGGAATTCCTATATTAGTTCTTGATAGACCGAATCCAATTCGCGGAGATATAATTGAAGGTCCTATCCTTGATCTTGCATACAAATCATTTGTTGGACATTACCCAATTCCTACTCGATATGGAGGTACTGTGGGTGAACTTGCGATTGAAATATTGAAAAATAAGTGGATAGCCTCATTGCCAGAACTTGAAATAATTAAAATGGAAGGATGGCAACCAAACGCTTGGTTTGACCAAACAGACTTACCGTGGATACCACCTTCTCCGAATATTCCAGATCTTAAAACTGCCATAATATATCCGGGGATGTGCCTATTCGAAGCTACAAATGTTAGTGAAGGTCGAGGAACGCCAAATCCTTTTAAATGGATAGGCGCTCCTTGGATTGATGGAAAAAAGCTATCACAGGTTTTAAACAACTTTAAGCTTCCTGGCGTTGTATTCGTTCCAAAAACATTTACACCTCAAACAATAAAAGGAAAGTCTGAGAACCCCAAATTTAAAAATAAAAAATGTAGTGGTATTGAGATCTGGATAACGGACCGAAATCGGTATAGAAGCATTGACGTTGGCGTTTTGACCTTATTTTCCATTTATAATATGTATCCTGATAAGATAAAAATTAAAGAAAGTGGGCTCAATAGATTGTGGGGAAATAGCGGCCTATATAAAAATCTAAAACGCGGAGTAACAGCCGACGATATTTTAAAATATTAGTTCTATGGCTGACTCGCTTACTTTCACCTCTATTTTTTTATTAGGTTGCTTACATGCTTTAGAACCTGGCCATGGCAAAACTTTTTTATTGGCATATACTGTTGGAGGAAAACTAGATTTTCAAAAAATCATACTACTTACCCTCAGTTTATTAGTATCTCATTTTTTAGTACTAAGTATTATTGCTATAATATTTAATATAATTTTAGCAGAGGTCGCCAGTTCTTTTTTGCATGAATTTTCTCATTGGATTGCGCCTGTAATAATTATCAGCTTTGGTTCTTATATTCTTGGAAAAGCCATATATAAAATGAGACATGTTCATTCAAATGATTGTGGTCATAATCATGGGGATTTTGGCGATTCAAAAATAGAAAATCCCATCACAGTTGGTTTGCTAACAGGTATTTTACCGTGCGCATCTTCTCTTGCTGTTGTAATGATGACAGGAATGACACCCTCTATATCTTCTATTATTGGCTTTATATTGATATACGTTCTAGGAATAGCACTTGTACTATTTCTAGTTGTATTAACTTTCAATTTCGCTAAAAATATAATTATTGAAAAATTCAACAATCTTAAAATAAATATAAACCAAGAGGTCCTAAGCGGTTGCTTAATTCTTGGTGTCGGGTTTATTTATCTGACCTATAATTTTTTAGGCCATTCACATTGATTCTATAATGAGGTTGTTCTATTTTTTTAATAAAACAACTTTTAAAGGCTCAACATCATTAAAAGAAGCCAGTTTTGCAATATAGATACCTGAACCTAATTTTTTGCCATCAAAATCTTTACCATCCCAAAAAAGAGTCAATCTTCCAGAAGCTGCATTATTCCGTTCAATCATATTAACTTTTCTACCTAGAATATCATAAATATTCATTCTGAAATCCATTTGGTCTATTAAATCGAAATTAAAAGAAATCGAATTAAAAAATGGATTTGGGTAAGGTGATTTAAAGATTGAAATAGGCGGTATCTCAAAGTAGGATTGTGTGAAATCAAATATTTCAGCTCTAAACCTCGGAAGATCTATCGATACATTATCACCTGGACAAGCCGTTGTACCAAAATAATCACGGTGACCTAATAACAAAGACGGATCTTGTCCATATGTGTCTGAGATCCAAGAAAAAAGTTTTACTATCGCTTCTCTACTTTCATTCGTTATCTCTTGCAAACAAGATACCTCTGGAGGATGGTAACAACCCAGTAGACAGACACCAATATTACCCGTATTTGCTCCCCCCACATGAGCACCGATAACAGTCTCAGGACGACCTTGGTATATGTTGCCTCCTCTATCTACAAGAAAATGGTACCCAATATCATTCCACCCTCTTCCATTTTGATGAAAGTCTTGAATCCAATAAACCTGATCTTTTCCTTCTTCTATATCATCTGCACTGCAGCAAGCTGCGTGGTGAAGAGTGAGTTTGTCAAAATAAGGATGATAGCTGTAAGATGATTTCGAGTCCTCTGCGCCCCATTCTTCTCTGCTAATTATTGCAGGTTTTGGAACTGTTCCAGATATAGCTCCTAGCCCTTTTGCTAATCCCGGTAGTTCTATATCTATGGGGAAAATGATAATCGACTTTAATTGTATTCTACTTTTTGCTAATATTTTATATGAAAAATAAATTGGTGAATCTTTTATTTCTTTTAAAAATGTTCCAATTGTGTTTTCATCACTCGGTTGATTAAATATCCTACCAAAAATTTGGAGGGAGTCCTCGCCATCTTGAAATATTTTAAAAATGACTTCTTCAATTTCATCACCATAAATATTAAGTGCTGCGCCTTCGATATCTCTTTCAAATAATGGAGATTCGCCTTCTATAATAAAATAGTCTAGACTATCACGAGATGAAAAAGGAGGGTCAACTTGGAGCGTGACTCCAACATCATCAAGCTGAGAAAAAATCAGTGAAGGCAATAATACAAAAGAAACTAAAAAAAACGCTCTATTCATTATAGAGAAGTTGATAAGTGCTATATGTATTAGTAATTAAAACTAATGGATACTCTTTGAACTATCCCTAAAGGGCCAAAATCTGCTGATGTATAATCAATTGTAAAATTATTCGTAGAGTTCAGGATTGGATATTTAAGACCAAAACCAAAGGAGGCGCCTTCGATTGCATCTTTTTTCCCAATGCTAGGATAACCAGCACGAATAGAAAACATATTATTTATATTTGTCTCAAACCCAATGTTTATATATTCATAATTATCATTTGGATGAACAGCATCAAAAGCTAAGAGCACATCTAAATTTTCTTTTTTAACAAGGTAGCCACCTAGTCCGACTCTAAATAGTAGCGGTAATGGGAAAGCATCGGTCTCATACTGTGCATTTACGAATTCAATATTGCCTTGATTTGTCGGATCAGGGTCAACACTTAAATTCATATCTCTACCTGTTAATGAGATATCATTGCCAAAGTTTGCAATACTCGCCCCAAGGATTAAGTTTTTAATAGGTGTATTATACTGGACGCCAATGTCAACACCAACTGTTTGGCCAGTAGAATGCCATATCCGCTGTCTAATATTTTTAATTGTCGCGCCTAATGAAAGGTCATCTGTCAATTTTTTACCAATACTCAGGCCTATTGACATATCTTGTGAGTTGAATTTTTCACCCGTACCAGATGGGTTTTCGACAGTCCTAACTAAATCATCTGGTGTCGTCAGCATAGTAAGTGATAATGAAAAAACGCCTACTCTTGGCCATTCAAAACCAAATGAGCCAAAATTATAATCGGTGCCAGCTAACCAGCCATTATTTTCAAAGTATACTTGAATGCCTTTTAAGTGGGCTAAACCAGCAGGATTCCAAAATCCGCTAGATAAATCATTTGCGATGGCAACATTCGCATTCCCCATTGCTAGACCCCTAGAACCTGCACTGATTTTTAAAAATTGAGCAGCGGTTGTTCCGACCTTAGAAATATCTTGGCTATTCTCTAGCTGAGCTAGACTAAAAGTAGAAGCAATTATTAGAAAGGATACTATATTTTTATAAAATTGCATTATTTAATGATTGCAAACCTTCCTGTCGATTCGTTTCCATCTTCACTCTTAACATGATATATATACATACCAAATGAAACAGGAAAATTATCTGAAGTTGTGAGATCCCAATATTTTATACCATCTTCAATTGCACTGTCATGTTTTAAAGACTTTACTATTTCACCAGACATTGTATAAATATCGATTGTACAATTTGCTGGGATATTTGCGAAATAAACTCTTCGTGGTCCTCTATCTAATGGGTTTTGAAGATCTAGAGGTTCAATATTACTCGAAACAACATAAGGATTAGGCACTACATAAATATCATCCATATTATCCTTTTCAACCACCATATCTTCCTTTGCAGATGAAGTAGTGAATGTAAATTTATCATCAGAAAAGGACCTTGTTGTAAATATAGAAAAAATGTCTCCTGAAGAAGGTGAAACTGGAGCATCTGTCGTGTCAAATGTTAGCTCCCAAGAAAATGAATTCATTGTAGAGTCCTGAAGAATTATAATACGCTCACCAGGATTCCAAAGGCTATCAAAGGGAGCACTTTCAATTAGGACAAAAGGTAATTGTTTTTGCTCGAAACCTCTTGTTGTTTCCCATATTTCAAAATTTGCTTTGACATATTCATATCCAGGACGATAATTACTACTAACGGTATCACTAAACCAACGAAGCTCGTAGTCAGCTGGATATTTATTAGCACCTAGATTGTTGAATGGTTTGACAGTTGGCTCCCAGTTAGTTAAAGTACTAGCATTCCAACCTATTTTTTGTTCTTCTAAAGCCAAACCCTGATTTTGAACAGACAAAGTCATACCATCAAAAATTGGATTCCCTTCCTCTAAGCTTAACTTTTTACTATTCACAATAGGATAATAAATAAACGTTGCGGTTATTTCTTCAGATTCGGCTATTGCGCCATCCGCATAAATTAAAATTTGACCATCCTTATCCAATAAATCATAATCAACACCACTGCTAAGCAATGCGCCATTAGAACCGATAAGTTTGAAACTCAAACTATCAATGTTTTTGTAAGATAATTTATGATAATTACCCAATCGCGCTGTCAATGTGTCTGATACTTCTTTTTCATCTAAGACACTATAACTAAGCCCATCGTCTTCATTAAAAACAATCTGAAAATTATTTTGATCTTGTATCGAAGAAGGATCAATGATTTCTAGATTAATTAATCCGGTACCATTACCTTGAACTTGACTTGGTGCATTATTTGTTATTGATGAAGCGACATAACCTGCTGTCATTGTTCTTGGAACTACTGCTATCGTGTTGACGTCTAATAAAATTTCCCCTGTTTCAGGGTTTACTGTAATTGTTTTTGAACATTCTACAGGTGCAACTTCTAATGCAGCATCTCCATGATCATAAGAAACAACAGCGTAGTAATATTTTTGCCCATTGACGACATTATTTGAATCTACGAATACATGACGCAAACCCGTATTGTTTCCTAAATTATAACTAACACCTCTTCCAGAATAAGGTATTTGACTAAGACCAGTATAATCATTTACTAAATCAAATTTAGCAGATGCTCCATCCACTGTCTTTAAAGGTTCAAACAAAAATTTAGAACCATTTGCATCCGTGATTGTTTGCTGATCTAAGAAAGAAGGATCTGTTGAACGATAAATTACATAACCCTCAAAGTCATAGGTTTCTGTAATCGGATCAAAGCTAGATTCTGCAACATCATCCCAATACAACGTTACCTTTTGATCACCAGGGACCGCGGTAACATTTGGTTTTTCCGGTGGCTTAGCAAATTGATAGTTTTTTTCGTAAATATCTTGCGCAGTAGTCGCATTCAATGTCAAATCATCATAATCTTGGCCAACTATTAACGCAATACTGAATCTTCTAGACTCATTTTTAGGCAAGCTTATGGGACCTGAGCTGTAAATAAATATATAGTCTCCAGCTTGAACAGAATTGGCTGAATCAAAGACACCAGGCGTTAAATAATTTTCAAAAATAAATTGATCATTTGATATTCTATTTTGACTCGTGAATGGCGGTGAGGCAAATCCAGTTAAACCTACCATGTCAGACTCATCTAAATCTGTCCAATCTATATTTGGTTCTCCCGGCTTTCTTAAATCAAATTGATCTCCAGGAGTTGGAACGCCATCATCTTCACCTTCATCTCCTGTATTTGGGATACCATCAATACCAACATCGTGCTTTTCAACATTCCAATCACCATCTTCATCTATACCATTGTCCTGTCTCTCATCGAGTAAACCATCATTGTCATTATCAATACCATCATAGGGCTGACCAGGACTCTCTAAAAACTTATATCCAAAGTAACCAGGCTCTTTTCCTGATACATCAGAAATTCCATCTGCATCCCAACAGTAAACCATATTAAGGTCACGATCAAAATAAGATAAATCATCTTGCCAATTAGAAGGACCGCCAACGTGGGGATCACCCCACATTCCAAAGGTAACCTCTTCAAGGTCTTTATCACTTTTATTCGTCACTTTATAAATTAGAAAAATTATATCTTCAGCTAACGGGTTCGCCCATTGGTAATACCTTGATTCTATTTCAATCCCCAAACCGCGTTTCGTAGAATCGCTAGTAAAAGGATAGTAGTCAAATTCTTTATTTGTTCTATCATCCACCACAAAGAAGGACTCCAGATCAGAATTTGAAGCACCTTGCCTAAGAGCACCAGGCCAAACGTAATCTTTCAAATTAGGATTATACCAACCAAACGGCCAACTATCTGGTTTTCCATCACCATCTCTATCTAAATCATTACTAGTTGGAATATTCTCACTAGTTGGGTCGCCGTAAGGGACTGTTAAGTCATCATTAAAAGCCAATGGTTCCCAACCATAAAACTCTAAACCATCAGGAGAGACTTCTCCCCCTAAAGAAGTTAATCCATCACTAATCATTCTAGCATACCATGAAGTGTCACCATTTGATACTTCATAAAAAGCATCTTGATGACCATCAGATAATAAAGGAACTTTTGCACAAATAAATGGTCCAAACTCATATCCATAGCCTAGTGTCTCCCAGACAATGTCTGTGACTCTATTACCTGGACTACTAATCGAGCCGTAATTCCATATTTCGGTCGTTATTTTATTGCCGTTTAAAATCGCTTTTTGCCTTGGCAAAATTTGCTCATCAGTTGTTTCAGCTTTCCTAGACGCTGAAAGCCTATCTCTCCATCTATAGTAGCGATCATGATCACGCTTTGTCCAATTTTTCTTTGGTCCATCAATATACCAATCAATATCTTTTCCAAAAGGCCATTGACCATATAGATTTGAAAATAAAGATCCGACACAAAAAGTAATTAATATTATTATTCTCATCATACTATTTTATAAATCCAGACTTAATCCTACTTTAAAAGACCTAGGAGCAGAATAATAATTTGGCCTCGTGACATAATCTTCCCATGTATGAAGACCAGGCATTCCATAATTTTCAATCAATTGCTCAGACTCTTGATTACTACGATATTCATATGTGTACTTTGCTGTTCCAGTATCATCAAATACATATCGTTCATTACGAAGATCAAATAAATTATATACCCTGACAAATAATGCAACCCTATATCCTTTAACTGACACTCTCGTCTCTAACTTTGCATCAACATTCCTTTGAATGGGTTTCCTGCCACTATTTGGCTTAGGAATGAAGTTTGCATTTGGAATGGATGGCGTGTAAGGCCAACCAGTTGAGATTTTTCCAATGATACCAAGTGTCGTTTTTGATGGGTCTCCAACAATCAAAGTTGTATTAAGTAAATGAGACTGATCCCATGATAAAGGTACAATAAGCTTCTCTTCCTCTGTACCACTAAGCGCACTAAAGTAAAAAGACCCAGAGTTAACAGAGTTTCCTTCAGATTTCTGGTAGGTATAATCTACCCATAAGCTCGTTCTTGACACCGGGTCATACCTTTTAGTAATAGATAGCGTCAAGCCCCTTGCGCTTCCATAATCTTTGTTTAAATATATTGAATAATTAGAAGGGCCATAGTTTGGACTATTATATCGAATACTCTGTAAAGCTAAAAGCTCACGAATATCTTTATAAAACACATTAAAGTCCATTCCAATTAGATTACCGAACTGTTGTTGAAAGCCAAATTCATACAAAACTGTTTTTTCTGGTTTGAGGTCAGGATTTCCAACCGTTGGTGCCAGTCCTGCACCAAAATAACTTTCTCTATATAGATTCCTTAAAGTTGGCATTTGATAAAAATGCCCATAAGAAAAGTGGAAAATACCTTTCTCCGTTATAGGTAAAGAAACACCAACCCGGGGAGAGACCATTGTCTTTGTTTTCGCTTCTTTTTGGTCTGCCTCGGGATAAAGCAAATTAGCAATAGTTGAATCATTAGGAACAAAGACATCATAACGAATACCAGCGTTCATTATCATAGAGCTATATTCCATTTTATCTTGGATATAAGCTGAATACTGAACAGCATCTTTATCATAGAAAATGTGATAAGGAGATTTATTCTCAGATAATACAGTTGGTTCATCAAAATTTTGATCAAATAGCACAGTAAGGTTTCTTTCAACTAAATTATCATTTCTAAAACTAAACCCAGTTTTTATTTCATGGTTAGAGCTTATTTGGCTCGTGAAGTCGAACTTACCGCCAACAGATTTTGAGTTTCTATATGTATGCCCCATCTGCGTACCACCAAATAAAAAAGTAGCAGATGTTGGCTCAGTATTAATATAGTCTGTATTTACGTACCGCTGATCTAATGTATCTGCATATAAATAATTCTTATAATCAGTATCACTAAAGAAGACATTGCCTTCATAGAAACTTTTTGGAGAAAGTGAATGATTGATTTGCAATGAATGGTTATTATTTTGTGTGTAGCCAGTGGCTATGCCTTCAGGGTTGTATTTATAAGCATGTGAATAGCTCTTACTTTGAGACTGAGACATAATCGATTGAGTAGATATTTTAATCCTCGGTGAGAGTCTCCACGTAAATTTTGAAAGAAAGTTATTGCTCTCGCTAGGGTTCATTGGAACATAATTACTATCACCGGTCATTTGGATATACCAATTCCCACTGGGCGGGAAATAAGCAAAATCACCAGGAGAATGTTCTCTTATACCATTAAGATAACCTTCACTTTGGTTTCTCCTTACAGAAATATTAAACGTTAATTTATCACCTAAACCTGGAATCACCGGTCCAGACACAAATGCATCTAAGGTGGTATTTGCCGTAAAAGACTGATCGGAAATATTAGGAAAAATATCTTCTGCATTTGAATTATAATCACCGGCATAATAAGAAAGACTACCTTGATATTTTTTGCCACCATCTTTTACTTTTACGTTCACAACTCCACTCATCGCGTTCCCATATTCTGCATTGAAAGCGCCACTAACGAGCTTCATTTCTTCCAGAGCTTTATTACTTAAACCGACTGCTAATGAGTTTGTGAAAAACGGGTTTGACATAGAAACACCGCCGATATAATACCCAACTTCATTGCTTCTACCACCTCTGACATGCAAAGCACCATCAGCACTTTTATTTACACCTGCATGTGTTGATAGAACGCCAAGGAAAGATTCAACCGGCATATCTGCAATTTCCTTAGCCGTTGTAACCCGTTGAGAAGCAGTTAAGTCTTTCTGAATTAAAGGTCTTTCCGCAACAACAGTGACCTCTTGACCTTCCACAACTGATTCATCGAGTTTAATATTGATTTCTGTGGTTTGAGATGTCGTAATCCTGACATTTTGAAGAACAACTGGAGCAAACCCGATAGCATCCACCCTAACAGAATACGTTCCTGGAGGGATGTTTAAAATTACAAATCTTCCATCCTGTGCAGAAGCTGCACCCAAATATGTATCGGCAATCATTATATTGACGCCTACAGCAGGAGCATTATCAGACTTTTGAGTTATTGTGCCAGTTAGCTTACCATTTGAACTAAATAAGAAACCTGAGAGGAGTGTGAGGAATATAAATTTTTTCATTTTTAAAAACTAAAAAACAAGGGAGAACGTAGTAGTTCTCCCTTGTTTGAGTAAAGTAATTAAACGGAGCTTATTACTTAAGCAAGGTCATGCTTTTGACCTTCTTCATGCCTGCCCACTCTAGACTGTAAAAATACATTCCAGTTGAGACTTGAAGACCATTTGTATTTTTCCCATTCCACATCACCTTGTGAGTACCTGCAGAAACTAATTTGTTGTTAACCAGTGTATTTACCAGCTGGCCATTAACGTTATAGATCTTAATAGATACTTTACGATTAATAGGTAACGTGTATTGAATAGTCGTATTAGGGTTGAACGGATTTGGATAGTTCTGTTCTAAACGATATTCTTCAGGAGAAATAAAGGTAATTGGATCATCTGTAGCCAGCTGTTCTGAACCGTTTTCTAGAAGTACAAACTCCCAGTTTTTAGGGTTAACAACTCTTGTTTCTACAACGATATTTGAGTCACCAGTAGCATCCCAAGTAATATCTTTGTGTGTTAAAGAATCAGGATTACTTTGGAAAGACATGAGTATCTCTTTTTTACCATCACCATCAAAATCTAGAAGATCATAGCCCCAGTTTGTCTGGATCTTTTGAGGAAATCCCCATTTTCTTCTGTAGGTAGTAACTGCTGTACCAGTTGAATCTGTTGTAGTCGTTCTTTCCGCTACATCGAGCTCACCATAGTAGACAGCTTTTTGAAGATAACTTGAAGCTGATGAAGGATCAGGTCCAATATACTCATGAGCAATAACTTGCGGTCTTCTACTGCTAGTACCACTAGTAAAAATATGATGGTTGTCTCCACCATCGTATCCATTACCAATACCACCAATTATGTTACCACCACCAAAGCCAACTCTTTTGACTTGACCTGGTCCAATCATAGTTACGTCATCAGTTGCATCATAGTCAACAACATATAATTCCCCTGAATTAGCTGCATAACCAAAACCTGCGCCATATGTTGCGAAATACGCTTCTTCATTTCCATCGCCATCAACATCTGCTTTACTTCCACCATTCAACGAGTGCTGGTCGTTACTAGCAGCTTGATAGAAACTACCCATTGATGTCGTATCATAAGTATCAGCTCCAGTTACTGCAATAGTATGGAAATTAAAATTATTCCATTGATGTCCTAAGATTTCTCTTTGTCCATCACCATTCAAATCTACTGGAAGTGCATGGTAAGGAGATCCGCCACCGAAATCATTGTAATCAGTATGCAACTCAACAGACCATGTTTCAAAGCTACCGCCTGAATTGTGAACGATGTCATCTCCTGCAGCAATAGAGGAGACTATCATACCCTTAGAGCCATCTCTTACTACTGAAATCAATTCCTGCTGACCATCACCATCGATATCATCAATTTCAAATCGTTCATGACGAAGATTTTTATTGTTGTCGTCTGTACCGTTATACAAGCCATTTATAGAAGAAAATGTTGTTCCATAGTTATCACTACCAACTACACCATCCCATTCATAAATATGGAAACCAACAGCGTCAGCTTCACTAACAGGAAATACAATTTCATGTTTACCATCACCATCAAGATCGCCAACATTCACACTTCTTGTACTGAATCCGTATCGTAACGAATCTGGTATCGGAGACTGCCATACAACGTCAAAGGCATTGTTTGCACTATCAAATTCATAAACTGAGACTCTTCCAGCATAACTTGTAGTAACTACTTCATGCTTGCCGTCTTGGTCCATATCCATACCACCTTTTACAGCTCTTGTATTATTGTACGAACTGACTTCACCAGCAGCTGTTGCAGAATCACCCATAGCAGCAGTTCCATAACCGGCAACTGTCCAACCAGTTCCCGCATTTAAGGTTTCATTGCCACCATCATTACTCCATGAAAAAGGAGCATGCTCAACAACTAAGAGTTGTGCTTGAGAAGCTTCTGTCGCATAAAGGTTTGAAATAACAACTTCATGGTTTCCATCTCCATCTAAATCAGAGTTTGGAATTGAAAGAGGATAGTATCTATCTAATGGACCACCTTTACTTGAAAGTATAGTTGTAGTCTCGTAAGACATTGCATCCTTAGGATTAGATCCAACGTATTCTATCCATAATACTGTTTCACCAGTTCCAGTTCCAACAATGATATCTGGCTTACTGTCACCATCTATATCACCCATTCCAGCACCTCTACTTGAAGCTCCACCGAATGCTAAAACTTCAGTAAAGTCAGCAGCTGTAATATCAGCAACACCGTTACCGACCACAGGACTCATTTTTAGTTCATCTACAAAGATACTGCTAACATCAGCACCACCAGTATACGATACACCTACCTGAACTATCGTTGCTCCAGCAGGAACCCTACCAAAAATCTCTAAAGGTGTCCAAGAATTTAGAGAAGCAGCAGTTGATGTCACTGGAAGTGTTTTAGTATCCGAGCTAATGAATGCATAATTAGGACCAAAATACTTCGCAAAAAGTGTCGCGGTACCTGATGCTGCTGTAGTAGTTGGGCTCCCAACTATAACATGAGCAGATGCATAAAACTGCAAACCTTCAGATAAAGCATTGTCTCCTGTATAAAGAAAGAACGCATTATTCTCAGTAGCATCTCCAATATGAGGAATCATTAAAGCAGAATCTCCAACAGAGGCTGCAAAAGAGATGTGCGTTGTATCATAAACAACAGAATCGCCTCCAGTCACATTTGTGTAAGTAGTAGTATCTATACTAAAAAGTAGAGTATCACCATTAGTAGCAACTGTTATACCGTGATTATCAGGATAAAAACTCCAACCTGCAGTGCCACCATCAACGCCTCCATTAGCAATTACATTTGGTGCAATACTATCTAGAGAAGGATTATCGAAGTAATAAAGTTTACCATTGGTCATTGGAAACCAGGCATCATGATCGTTATCATTATCAACATCACTAAAAGCAAACCCGGTGCGATTGAAAGAACCTGGATCATTATCTGCAGAAAAAATGCCATTTATGTCAGCAGCAAGCACATAAGTATTTGGACCTGTTGCTTCAAAAATAGCCATACTAAAATTATCCCATGTATTAACCCATACTTCATGCTTACCATCTCTATCTGTATCAGCAATGTCTACATCATAAACACCACCACCTAAAAGATTTTCAGTATCCAAATATTCATTGGTTAAAGAAGCAAGGTTATCAAGGTCAGAACCAGTTAGGGCATCAATAGACATACGCTTTTCACCACGGTCTGTTGTTACTAGCTCAACTTTACCATCTCCATCAATGTCACCTAAAGCATAACCAGCTGGACGAAAGTTTTGAGCAGTTTCAAATCCATAACGATGAAGAAGCGTAGCTGTCGCTGGAAATGTTCCATCGGCACCTTGTTCAAAAATATATGTACCCCAAGTAGCATCATTTGAAGAAGCAGGGGGAACACCAAAATAAATCTCATGTTTACCATCTCCATCAATGTCACCATGTGTCATTGCGGGCAAACTATTTCCAGGATCTGGAGATACGAAATGCCAGACATGTGTATATCCACCAGCACCATCTGACTCATATAAAAAGACTCCGACATTACCTGGATCTGGACCACCTGGAGGCAGTGTTTCATCCATCGTAAATAGAATTTCAGCTTTGCCGTCAGCATCAAAATCCATTCCAGCCATTACACTTTGTGCACCCAGAACAGAAAAATCTGAAAAATTAGCATCACCATGAAACATTAACTTATTGTCAATTCTAAAATCAACTCCAGCTTCATATTCATCAGCCATCATTGCTGATACCATAAAAACTGAAAGAAAAAGCGTTAACATTCTTCTCATATTTGTTCTCCTTTTATTGTATTAAAATTGAAAATTATAAAAACATAAAAATAATCACGTGAATATTACTTTTGTAATTAAACTGAAATTTTCAACAAAATAATATAATTTGTATGTACAATTACATCCAAGATTTAATTCAAATTAAATGAAAATAATTTTCAAATCAGTACTCTCTTATAATTAAGATACTTAAATAATCAACTATTTGACATTATTTCATAAAATATTAAAAATTACTATCATTTTACTTTACTTTTTTAAATTTAGACATTTTGTTTAATATCAAAACTCAAAATCAATACCTACAATCATTTGCCTTCCCAAGGCTGGCTCGGTGATGGATCTTGAAATATCAGAATGATTTGTAAGGTTTCGAATATCAATAAAGGTAGACACTTTATTTGTAAGCCAATAGTTTAACCTTAGTCTCAACGATGTAAACGGATCATACACTTTAATTAAGTCTTTGCTGTAATAAGAGATTGTTGGTATATCAGGATTGTAAAAACCATCGTAATACAATAACCAATCTCGCCCTTTTTTCTTGCCTATGTAATTAACATCGACAACAAATGATCCGCCCTTTTTTGATTTTCCAAAGTATCCAGGAATACTATAGGCGAATGATATGTTTCCTGTAGATTGAGGGACATCATTCCTACGTACCCCTTCATCAAAGTAACCTTCGTACTGCGAATCATTTTGCCTAATACTGTCTTTTCCCCAGCGACTGTCTATGATCGAAAAGTTTGCATTTATATCCAGGGGCCCAATCCTTGTTTTAGCAGCAAATTCCCAACCTTTATTAATGATTTGCCCGAGGTTTATATAACGATATTCTTCTTTAGCGGTGTAAAGATCATCGATACTTCGATCATTGGCAACACCATCAAGAAATAACTGATCAAAGTAGGTGACCTCAACAAAAACATTATCCCCGAAATATAAATCGCCACCCATTTCATAACCCGATTGTCTTTCAGGCCTAAGGTCAGGATTTCCTAAATTGATGCTATAGTCTGATTCACTAGGTAGCGCCTGCATTGCTTTCGGCGGATTGATGCCACCACGCCCCCATGCCCCTCTGGATTTAATGATAACTCCACCAATGTTATAAATATAAGAAAATCCAATTCTAGGACTGTAGTGCGTTCCATAATCTTTACCAAAAAACTCATTCTGCTCCACTCTTTCGCCAAGGGTAATAAAAAGTTTATCCTTATAATCAAGCACAAGCTCTGTATAATACCCTGAGTTTTTATTACTCTGCTCCACTAAAGATACATCTTCAAAATCCTCATAATAATACTGGTCTTTGTCCTCCTCTAAATCACCTGAAATTCTAGTGTGGTTACTGAGTGTCCTTTGAGTACCAGCAGTCAAATCAATATTTATATCGTTTGAAATATTATTTTTAAAATGCAAAAAATAATTTAATGTATACCTATTCCAATTTTGAGTTAGATAAGCTAGGTCTGTACTCGGAAAAGACTTTTTGTATAAAAAGCGTTTTGAATCGTTTCCAATAACTAAGCTTTGATACAAGTCTGATGTCAAGCTATGCGTAATATTTAAACTAAAACCAGGCTTATAGTAACTAGTCCCTCCAAGCGTAGAATCTATACCTAATGCATCATCCCAATGAGCAGGTGCGTTAACCCATGATCGATCTGCTTTATATTCTAAAAGATGATAAAGATTGCTTATAAAACCTTGTTTTCCCCAACTATGATACGTTTTTGCATCAATAACTGCAGAACCTATGCGAGCATTAATAGAGCCATGGATTTTTGTCTGTTTGATATCTTTTCCATTCCCCGGCATAACTTCTTCATCGATGGAATTATTATAACCAATATTGTAGCTGACATTTGAAGAGCTTCCCCCACTCATACTTAAAGACGCTTCTTGACCGCTTGAGATCTCATCGATGATTGGAGCTTCCGTTGCCTTATTAGCGAACTTTACCTTCACCCTTGTTTTTTTTCTATCGGCCCCTTTCTTAGTGAAAATCTGAATGATTCCACTTTGAGCATTAGACCCATGCAATGTTGAGCCCATCGGCCCTCTAACGACTTCTATTTTCTCAATATCATTTGGGTCAATAAAATCTGATATTCCAGGAGAAGACTGCATATCAAAGCCTAATAACTCAATCCCATCTATGTATATCTTCACATCACCCAAGGGCCTTCCCGAACCACTCGTCCCACCTCTAATTGTAAATGCAGAATTATTTTGACCTGGACGAGATGGAAGATTTGCATAACCGCCAGGGACTTTACCAGACAACACTTCATCAATGCTTCGAACGGGAAGCCTCCTAAGGTCATCTTGAGAAATAATTGTAATTGGTGAAGACTGGGCTTTCTTCTTTCGCTTGCTGAAACTAGCCGCAACAACAACTTCATCTAGATCAACCAGTGATAAAACAAGTTGAAAATCAACAATAACATTTATGCCTTGACTAGTAGTGAAGGGCTTCGTTTTTTTTCTATGCCCTATATACATCGCTGAGAGTTTATACTCTCGATCTTTAGGCACTTTTTGAATTCGGTACTTGCCCGAAGCATCTGTCGCGACTCCAAGCGTGGTGCCCTCAATGAAAACATTCGCACCAACTAAGGGTTCACCATTGTCATTATATACAGTGCCCGATACTGAAATCGGCTCAGCAATCATCTTTGAAATGATAATAGCAAAAAGTGCAATTTTTCTAATCTCCATAAAATAAAGTATCTTATTTTAGGAGAGTCATTTTTCTAGCTTCAGAATGAGACTCTGATTTAAGACGATATATATAAACGCCAGAAGGAACATCATTACCAAAATTATCTTTTCCCTCCCAGACTATACTTTGAATACCCGGTGATAACGGCCCTAGATAAAACTGGCGAACTAGCTTCCCGCCTAATGTGTATACAGACAAATCAACCTCAGCAGCGTATTTAACTGAAAAATTAATATTTGTTTTTGGATTAAACGGGTTTGGATAATTATCTAAAATTTTAAAAACCGATGGTAATGGTTCATGGTCTAAAGCGAGTGTGCCTAATAAAAATGAATCGACTTCCGTAGATGCAATTTCTCCATCAACATTTTGCGCAGTAACCCACCAATACATTTTTGTACCGCTTCCATATGGGTCCATTCTTTTCATATAACGATAATCTTGATAGAGTAAGTTGTAAAGAACTGGCATTGCCCTGCTAAAAACATTTGCAGTCTGGCTATTTACTTGCCAATTAAGTATGACACCTCCAGGTTCGATTGTGCCTTCACCATTATCGACACCTCCATTAACTCTAACAGCAACTAATACCTCAGACCAGGAGGGGACATCCTCAGTTAAGGTATCTAATGTTGAGGTCCCAACCCAGGTCACCTCAATTACTGGAGCTGTTAATGCTGAAGCATCCTTTGCAAAAACAATTGATAAAATAAAAAATATTGAAATAATACTGGTCTGTTTAATCATTTTTAGCTCCTTTTTTATTTTGCTGAAAATTTCATTACTCTCGGACTATTTAAATGTTTATCAATAAACCCTCTAACTTCATCTGAAGATGGCCTAGGAGCATGCGCCGTGATAATTTTACCATCATAATCAAGCATCATAAAGCGTGGAATAAGTCCGACGTTAAATGCTTTCATAAAAGCGGAAGACAATCCCTCAGCGTCATAAAGCTGAATTCCTCCAACATTTTTTTCAGGCACCATTTTTCTCCACTTTTCATAATCCTTTTTATGATCAATTGATATGCTCACAAATTCAATATTTTTACCTTTATACTCATTAACTAGTTTTTTCAAAGAAGGCATTTCTTTTAGACAAGGCCCACACCATGTAGCCCAAACGTCAATATAGATTAATTTCCCCGACAAATCTTGTAAAGATGTTTCACCACCTGAAAAGTTTTCATAATTAAAATCTACAGACTCTTTTCCAGAGACAGTTTCAAGAGCTGATTTGTATTTTGCCTCTAGTTTACGTTTCATCCTATCAGAAGTAAATAGTGGCATTATTTGACGATAATCATCATCAATATTGTCATTCCCTTGCTTCATTTTTCGCATTAACATACTAGCAAATTGATCTCTAGTATCTATACTTTCTACATTAGAAATCCTATTTCTTACAAATTCAATGATGGTTAATGAAGAGTCTTCAGATATAGCTTTTTTAGAGGCATGTCTATAATTTGCAACAATCAAATTTCGATAAGCTCCACTATGCCTAAACATCTCATCATCATCAATATTAATATCAATGATTGGCTGGTAATAGTCATCAGGCAGCTCAGCGTTTGTTTTTTTATGATAACTGTAAAACTTTTGATAATTGTTGTAGGTTTGTAAATAATCGTATTCAGCAATTCTTTTCTCTAACAACTTATCCTCCTGACTCAAAGACGACTTATCAATTAGTTCAAAGACAGCATCCCTTGTAACTTTTATTTTTGATAAGAACTCTGGCAATGGAACGACAAAATAATCTTTTGGATCACCAACGAATTCAGATCTAAGTGCAGATTTTTCAACATTAAAATTATTTTCAGAACTTAATTCACCAGAATAACGACGACTTTTAAAAAAATTATCTGCATCTATATCAATATGGACATTTTTGCCTTTTTTAAACCTAACAGTCGAATACGGCCTTCCTATTTTAAAAAAATAGTAACCACCTTTATTAACTTTGACATTCGCTTTAAAATTCCCTGCTGAATCAATCGGAAAATCTTCCCTCATTGTGCTATTATAATTTGAGACAGTAATAACTTCATCAACGGAGTTTTTTATTTTCCCAGAAAAAATAATATGCGAATCTTTTAAGCCTGAACAGGCGGAGATTAAAACTAAAAATAAAATAGTTAGAAGCTGGGTTATCATATATTTCAACTTTTCTGAATGTTAAAGTTTATAAATTTTTCAATATTATAATATTAGTTAATAGAATTAACATTATTTATATTTTTATTTATATCAATATTATTTATAGTGCCATCTGCCCACTGTACTACAACTTTTTCTATATTTTTTTTATTTCCTAAGAACACTATGGGAGCTGATTGCGAAAGATAACCAGACCCGATATTTAGCTCATGAAGCTGAACAGAATTATTTTTATAATAGACCCAGATTTTTGAACCAGCATATTTACGTCCCTTTGGGAAATCAGGTAACCTTAGAGCATAAGAATCTGACTTTTTTTGATTCATAAATAACTCATAGTTGCTATTGTTTACGCCAACAAAAAAGTCGACACTCCCATCGCGATTAAAATCATGTGTAGTGAGAGTCGTTGCGTCCCCAGCAACGACTAACCCGCTTTCGTCTGGAGATACAAGTTTAAACGCCCCTGTTCCATCTCCTAACAGTAACTGACTTACACCTCCTTTCATGTAGCCAGTTTCTCTTTGTGGACCTGAAAAATTTTGTACGACATATAAATCTAAATAGCCATCGCCGTTTACGTCGCATAGACTAGAGCCAAATACTGGACTTGCTTGGACGACTCTTGGTAGTGGACGAAATTCAAAAACAATATCACCATTTGAATCTTTTGAATTTATCAAAACACCTGAAGCCAACTCATTCGCAACGAATTTCTCAGCAGATCTTAATAGCGCCTCTGAATAAATATCTTCAACAGATGAAATTGCGAAGTCATGATACGTAGAAAATTGTTCTTTAATCATTGGCATTGCATTACTTGAGCAACTAAGCCCTCTTCGAGGCAAACAAACGTTTTGTTCAAACTTTGCCTCAATTATATTTTTTTGTCCACTGCCATAAAAATCTCCATAAAATAATAATTCAGGATTTTCGTTCGTTGCTTTATATTTTGAATTAAACCCAGTGTTCCCAACGATGAAGTCTGTATCGCCGTCATTATCGATATCCCCTCCACTGATACTATTAAACCAACCAAGTTTTTGTCCAAGTCCAACTTTTTCTGTTTCTTCTACAAGCTTGCCTGAGTTGTTACGAAAAAATCGTATCGGTCCCCATTCATATGAGATAAGTAAATCGGTCCAATTATCACCATCCACATCAGAAAAGATAGCACTTGTCACCATGCCTTTTTGCTTTAAACCTGGTGCAATACCATCTGTGACATCTACATACTTAGGCCCTATGTTTTTTAACATATAAGATCTAGGACTTTGGGGATAGCTACCTGGAACGACCCTTCCACCAATGAATAGCTCAAGTCTGCCATCTTTATCAATGTCAGCAGCCGAAACAATTCCACCACTATCATACATTTTTGGCAACAAACCAGAAAATCCACGCGAATAATTACCACTCCCATCATTTAAATATATTCGATCTTGTAAAATTTTATCTCTTTGCTCACACTCAACCCCCCCACTTACTACATACAAATCAAGATCACCATCATTATCAGGGTCAATAAAAATAGAGCCCATATCTTCATACCGAGCATCTTTCATGAACGTTTTTTGGGGTAGGTAATCAAAAGCACCTGAACCATTATTAATATAAATTTTACCGCTATAACCAGACGCGCCTCCAAGGTAGGCATCGTCATCACCATCACCATCAACATCCCCCCACGAAACGCCAGAGCCAAGTTGTGATAACTTATTTGGCAATAGTTTTTCTCTTTTGAAATCATTAAAAATCTTTTCACGATGCTTAACCTTAGATAGCGATCCATTGCTTCTCTTAAACATAGTTTGATGTTTTGACTGTAAGTTTTTTGAATTACTTTTTTCTGCTACTGTATAAAGGTGTCCCACTGGTATGTCCTCAAGAATTTGAACTATTCCAGAAGGCCAGGATATCGTGATTTTGTCCGCTTTTTCATAAACTCCAAGACCAAAATGAATTATAGATTCACTCGATGACATAAAACCTCTTGAGCTCGAGACATATCTAGTCATCGTCTTTGAACTTTCGTTATAATGCATTTCAACTCTAGCTCCTAGACCTCGACTATTTGTTTCTTTTCCTATTAACTCTAGACGTATAGAGTTTTTGTCATTTAGATTATTATCATACAAACGAACTGCTTCATCGAAACCATTCATTATTATATCTAAATCTCCATCGCCATCAAGGTCTCCAAGAGCAGAGCCAGTACTTACACCAAGATAATCTAGACCCCAGTTTGAACTGACATCATCAAATTTTAAATCTCCTAAATTTTTGAAAACCATATTTTTAAGCTTGTATGGTTCTTGGTCATTCCAAAAATCAAAATTATTCGCTGATTTACTTTTTTGACTTCGAAATCGATCTTTTGCATCCCCATTCCCAAAATCACGTGACATGCCATTAGTAAAATAAACATCCTCATAACCATCATTATCCAGGTCACCAAATTTCACTGTCCAAGTCCAATCCGTTGCGGATAAGCCAGAAAGATATCCCACTTCCATAAATCTATTCGTACCCGTATTTAGATAAACCATATTCCGCATATATTGTGGAGGATTAGGGAAATTAAGAAACCAAGCTTCGCTGTTAGGCCCCGTCATTGCCCCCATAGAAACTTTATCCCTGTAATGATTACTACCCGCCATATCCGATGCCATGAAATCTATTTTACCATCATTATTAATATCACTGTAATCAGATCCCATTGAAAACCAAGGCGTGTAAGGAACAGCCTCATCTGTTACATCTAGAAACTGTACAATGCCATTTTCATTTAGTCCCATATTTTTAAACAGATGATCCGGCCCCATAAAATCATTTGCTACATATAGATCTGGTCTACCATCATTATTATAATCCCACCATGTTGCTGATAAACCATAGTACGGATTTTTTCCTATTCCAGACTCCGCTGTTATATCTTTAAAATATCCATTTTCGTTTTTATAAAGATAATCATACTGACCAGCATTAATTAAAGCTGGATAGGTGCCCGGTCTCTCTAAAAAATATCCAAGCTCTTTATATTCTTCCTCTACTTGAAGTTTTCCATTTTTACTTCCTGTTATTTTTGTAATAACAGAGTCATTACTCATAGTTAATCTATTTGTAAGTAGGTATGCATCAAGATCTCCGTCATTATCATAATCTGCAAAGGCCATCATAACACTTGCACCCTTGTAGTCAAGACCATAAGCCTTCGCTTTCTCTTCAAATTTTCCTTTTGTATTAATATATAATTTATTGTGACTATCAAAACCACAAACATATATGTCTAACCAACCATCATTATTGATATCAATAAAAGAAACGCCTGTACTCCACATTTCATTGTCTAAAATGCCTGTAATTTCTGTGACATCCTCGAATTGCATTCCACCTAAATTTTTATATAACCTTCCTCCATCTTGCTGCCTAGATAGAAAAACGTCTTGCAGGCCATCATTGTTATAATCGCCTATTGCTACACCAGCAGATATAAAAGAATTCTCAAGTTGATTTTCATATTGGGGACCCGGACTCCATTTATTTATAAAATTAATACCTGTTCTATTGGAATCAATATGTAAATAGATATTTGATTTACTTTTCTTTTTTGACTTCCGATTAAATGGCTCAGCAGATAAAATTTGTTGCTCTGAAATAAGGGAATTGATTCTAGATTTATCCTTCAATGAAACAGATATTTTTATATCAGTCTTATTTCGAAAGGAATCACAGCCTACTAAAAAAATGATTATCATTAATGATATAAACAGACCCCTTTTAAACAATATAAACCCCCTTAAATAAAAAATTTAATTTTGAAATTTGTCTTGAAAAGAGAATCATAATAAATTTATTAATACTTCTAAATAGCACCTTCTATCTTAAATAAGATAATTTTTAAAATAAATAAAAGTTCATACAAATATTAAAAATACACTACTTTTGAACTCTTAGGGATTACAATTAATTAACTATCATGAAAAATAATCGAAGTCTTATGGTGATCGACCCCGCGGCTATCACTCCTTGTATTGAATCCTTTAATCGTATATCTAAAGTAGCACTCTCGCCTGTCACATACCATTTACCTGCACTCTACAATACTGATAGTTTATTTAAAGAATATGATACTAGCTCAACAAATGGTATTATTATTCTTGGTAGCGCAACATCAGTAAATGATGAAAATACATGGCAGGACAAAATTGTTGAAATTCTTTTAGATGCATCCAAAAATGATATTCCTATTCTAGGACTGTGCTACGGACATCAATTAATAGGTAAAGTTTTTGGAGGAAAAGTTGGACCTTTGTGGAATGGAGAAATAAAACAGGGCAATAGAGTTGTCGAATTAAAAGAAAGTCTGATATGGGGCAAACCAAAATCTGGTCACCTACTTTATTCTCATCAAGATGGTGTCACAAATATACCACCTGACTTTTCAATTCTAGCATCTAGCGATATGGTCTCCATTGAAGCAATTGCTAGTAATAACAAACCTATATGGGGGTTTCAGGCCCACTTAGAAGCCACTAATTCATTTGTAAAAGAGCATAAAATGGGGCCAAAAGGTATCCAAGAGTCCTTTGATTTTGGCCATATGCTTTTAGATAGCTTCCTATTTTCATTAAAATGATTAAATCAATTCATACTTTAAGTTTAATTCTTTTATTGAATATCTACATTTCTTGCACCCCTCCGAGCTCACTATATAGAATGGAGGGATCTACTGCATTGATAAAAAAAATAAATAAACTAATTGTGGACTCAGGAGTTGATCTAAATATGAGTATCCAAGTCGTTTCGCTTAGCGATGATAAAACGCTCTATAATTATAATAGTCAAAAACTTTTGATGCCTGCTAGTACGAATAAATTGTACACCTGTGCAGCGTCATTGTATTATTTAGGTAAGGACTACCGTTTCACAACACAAGTTTTGGCAAGAAAAAATAATCTTATTTTGAGAGGTGGCGCTGATCCAGATTTAAAAATAGAGCAACTAGATTCGCTTTCTATTGAAGTCTCAAAAAAATATAAAAACATCGACACCCTTTTCGTTGATGATTCTTTTTTAGATAGCTTAAACTATGGGGAAGGTTGGATGTGGGATGAAGGTCCATGGTGGTACGCAGCTCCGATTAGCGCATTATCCATAAATGACAACTGCGTTAATTTTTATATAGAACCTGGACCATTAGGCCAAAATGCAGTAGTAAATTATTTTCCTAAAACATCTTATATAAATGTTTTAAATGAATCTTTGACCGTTAACGACACTCTCGATTTTAAAAAAATCAGAATTGATCGAAATTGGGTGAATTCAAAAAATGATTTTAATATATATGGTGAAATCATGGATACGGCTAGAATTGATACATTCTATAGAAATATTAATAACCCAAGTATTTTTGTTGGGACAATTTTCAAAGAGCTTCTAAAAAAGAACGGGTCTACGGTAAAGCATCTATCAGTAATTTCTAAAAATTCTGATGGCTATTTTGATTTAATTGAACATCATTCAGATTCATTACTTGTATCAGCAAAAAATCTAATGAACGAGAGCGATAATTTAACAGCAGAACTTTTTATTAAATCAATAGGCGCTTTAGATACATTACCAGGTACATGGAAAACAGGCTTAGACAGTGTTAAATCTTTTTTAGCAAGAGAAGTGTTAATAGATACCTCTAATATTAGATTAGCGGATGGTTCAGGAGTCTCTCGCTATAACCTAACTAGTTCAGCTCAATTAATAGAGTTGCTAAAATGGATGTATAAAAGTGACTATAAAGATGATTTCATTTATACCTTACCTGGAGGAGGCTGGCCAAAAAGTACTTTAGAAAAAAGGCTAACATCTGAAGCCGGGTTAGTTCGAGCGAAAACGGGAGGACTTTCTGGCGCTCGAAACCTAGCTGGATATATCACCTCTCAAAAATATGGAGATGTAGCGTTTTCTATTTTAATGAATGGCTATATAGGTTCATCCTCAAAATACACCCGACTGCAAAACCAAATCGTAAAGGCAGTTATATATGATTAAGCCTAAAGCTCTACATAAAAATTCAACGATAGGAATTATTAGTCCTTCCTTTTGGCTTGATGAAGAAACTTTACTTTCAACATCAAAATATTTTTCAGAGCTTGGCTATAAAATCGTATTTGGAAAAAGTAATAAGTTAAAATGGGGACCTTTTGCAGGTACACCGCAAGAAAGAGCCGATGACATTCATACTATGTTTGAAGATTCTAAAATAGATGCTATCATGTGTGCTAGAGGTGGATATGGTGCAAATAGAGTTCTCCCTCTTCTCGATTATAAAATCATAGCCGAGAATCCTAAAATTTTCATTGGATATAGCGATATAACGGCATTTTTAACCTCCATAACTCAAAAAACTAATTTAGTAACATTTCACGGCCCAATGTTAACAACCTATAAAGAGTCATGGATTGAGTATAATTATGGTTTGATGCAGCGGGTATTATTTGGTGAAAAATTTATTAAACTATTTAGCCCAAATGATCTTGAGCCAAGGATATTAAAAGAAGGAAAAGCAATAGGACCTTTATGGGGCGGAAATATGTGCCTACTAACGAATAGATTAGGTTCAGTTGAAGAATTAAATACAAATGGATCTATATTATTTCTTGAGGATATTGATGAGTATTTATATTCTTTTGAAAGAATGCTGGTACAAATGCGTAATGCCAGAATGTTTGACAATATTAAAGGCTTAATTTTTGGCGAACTAAAAGATATGAAAGATCAAGAAATAAAATTTGGGAGAAATACAGACCAAATTATTTTAGATATTTGTGGCGATTTAAATATTCCAATTATATCTAACTTCCCTTGTGGCCATGGTAAATTTCAATCGACGCTTCCTATATCAGTGACTACTGAAATAGATACTGCAAACAAAGAAGCAATGGTTACTATAATTGATAACGCAGTTGAGATATAGTTTTTATGCTTAATTACATTTGGTTCGGTCTTATTTTTATTTCTGTTGTCGTGGGTACAATAACTGGTAGAATAGATTTAGTAACAGAGGCTGCTATTTCAATGTCAAAAACCGCAGTAGAAATTGCTATCGGATTAATCGGGATCATGGCTCTATGGTTGGGCATAATGAAAATAGCTGAAGAGTCTGGACTTATAAAAATCATTGCGAAAATTATTAAACCAATAACGATCAGACTATTTCCAGATGTTCCTGTCAATCACCCAGCAATGGGATCAATCGTTTTAAATATGGCAGCTAATATGCTAGGACTGGGCAACGCTGCCACGCCGCTTGGCTTAAAAGCGATGAAAGAGCTCCAAGAGCTGAACGAACAAAAAGATACTGCAACTGATGCTATGTGCACATTTTTAGCCATTAATACTTCAAGTGTTCAAATAATATTACCGGCAACGGTAGTTGGCCTGATGGGCGCGTCTTCAAGTGAAATTTTTATTACAACTATTTTTGCAACAAGCATGTCAACGATTGCTGCTATTTTTTCTGTAAAGTTTTTATCCAAGATGGACAGATTTAAGATAAGACAGGAAACTAAATAATGACCGAAAGCCTTATCTTTATTACAAATCAAATGTCTAAGTATATCATACCTTTTTTGCTTGTTGGCATTCCTTTCTACGGATTAATTGTCAAAAAAGTAAAGGTTTATGAATCGTTCGTTGAAGGAGCAAAAGATGGTTTCGATATTGCCCTTAGAATTATTCCCTATCTCGTCGCGATTCTTGTTGCGGTTGGAATGTTTAGAGCTTCAGGAGCAATGGAATTATTTATATCCCTTATTTCACCAATTTTAAATGTTATAGGCTTCCCAGCGGAAAATGTCCCACTAGCAATGATGAGACCACTTTCTGGAAGCGGGTCGTTAGGACTCTTTACAGATTTAGTAAATGAATATGGAACAGACTCAATCTATACAAAGATTGGTGCGACAATGTTTGGGTCTACTGAAACAACATTCTATGTGTTAGCTGTCTATTTTGGATCCGTAGGAATTAGAAAATCAAGGCATGCTTTGATTGCCGGATTAATTGCAGATACGGTAGGAGTAATTGCCGCAGTTTATATTTGTAAACTTATCTTTATCGCTTGACTGAATATAAAAAAAACCTAGGAATTAAAGAGTCTACTTCGATTGTTATCAGTCGAATTATTGGTTCAGGTATTTTTAGAACGCCGGCCCCTATCATGGCTCTCGTCGGCTGTACTTCTTTGTTTGGACTCGTATGGGTTCTAGGTGGCGTAATTACTATTTTTGGTGCCGTGGTTTATGCAGAACTAACGGCAATGATTCCAAAATCCGGAGGGCCCTACGTTTTTTTGAAGGAAGCTTATGGACCCTATCTAGCATTCTTACGAGGGTGGGCAATGTTTTTTGTTTCAGAGACCGCTTCCATTGTTGCTGTCGCTCTTGTTTTTACAGAATTTATTAATGCAATTTATCAAATTCTAACAGGTACCCCTTTTGGGATATTTCCGACGTTTTTATTATCCCTTTTTACAATATGGTTATTAACCACAATCAATCTATTTGGTGTAAAATTAAGTGGCAAATTTCAAATAGTCTTTGGCGTAACTAAGGTTGCTGCAGTTGGTGCAATAATTGGAATCACATTAACTGGATTTAGTACTGGAAATGTTGCTCACTTTACAGATTCATTTTGGCCAGAAGATTTTGGCTGGTCGACAATATTAGCCATTGGTGCAGCGCTTCGATATTCTTTTTTTGCTTTTAGTGGCTGGGAGGGAGCAACCTACATGGCAGAAGAGGTAAAAAACCCCGGAAAGACGCTTCCCCTTTCACTGTTCCTTGGTATTAGTGGAATTATGGTTCTATACATAGGAGCGAATGTTGGATATCTATATCAATTAGATGTCGAAACAATAAAACAGAATAAATGGGTTGCAACAAAAGCAGTCGAGGTTGTCTTGGGCGCTACTGGTGGAATACTTATTTCTATAGCAGTTGCAATTAACGCCTTCGGTAACATTAGTACTCAAATTTTATGCAAAGGTAGATCATGGCACGCCATGGCTAGGGATGGCCTCTTTTTTGATAGCTTTAAAAAACTTCACCCCGTCTATGCTACACCAAATAACGCTTTAATTGGCCAAGGAATATGGGCAACCGTTTTACTTACAGGTGCAATATTATCAAATTATTTTCAATCTGGAAGTACTGGAAATAATATGTATGAGACGGTTATAGATTTTTTCTCCGCTACAAGCACAATCTTTAATATTCTTACATTTGGATCTATATATGTTTTGAGAAAAAAGTTTCCAGATAGAGCTAGACCCTATAAAGCATTCCTTTATCCAGCAAGCATGATTATAGTATTAGTGCTTTATAGCTCTTTTTTAATACTAACTTTAATTACCGCACCAATACCCTCTTTACTAGGCATTAGTTTGACCGCAACTGGGACGGTGTACTATGTTAAGAAAATAAAAAAGTAATTTTTAATTTTATTGAATTAAAAAAGAGTCTGCGTAAAATTTATTGTTTTTAACTTTACCTTCAACGTTTACAATTCTAACAACGTTACAAAAACCATCCTTAGCATGTGAATCAATTTGGGCATCAATATCAACATTTACTACTTTAACAACATCTTTACCTATTTTAAGTGATACGCCACAGGATCTGTCTCCTGATTCAAAATTGCACATACCACATGAAGCAAATGCTTTACCATTAATTTTACCACTTGATGGAATCATCTCTATAAATGCTTTGGATGTCTTCCTTTTATCAGCGGCACAGGAACCACAACCAGCACTTAGTTGATTGAATACAAAGATACTAAATAACGCGATTGAAAAGATAAGTTTAGTTTTCATTCGTTAACTCCTTTTATTTGAATTTAGAAATTGTTTAACCATCTCTAAATTTCTGCTTCTACTAGATACTATACAGTTTAGAACTACGATACTTAACATGACAGCATATTTGTAATGTTCGAAATGAGTGCCAAAACCTGCAGATAATGAGACCAGTTCGAAAAGAATAACTGAAAGAATAAAATAATTGATATGGTTAAGCATGATAAAACTCCTCTATTTTGAAATTACGAGAATATTATTTGAGAATGATGAGCTGTAAGATAAAAGTGATGCTGATGGTGGCCCAGAAACCACATTCCCATTCGCATTAAAACCACCTCCGTGTCCAGAACTACACATCGCTAAGCCTTGACTGTTAAAGTCATTAACAGAATAGGAGGAGTGGGTACACCTTCTTGACAACACTCTAAAATTATTTTCTGATATCCGAACCAATAACAGACCTCTAGAGTCAATTTCATTAGGACCTAAGATAGATGTTCCACCAATGACTTCTAGGTTTCGATGTGGGTCTTGTGAGATATCCACTGATAATTGAATATCATTATCACCATCATTGTCAGTATTTTGATCATAAGCTGTATTATCTTCACAACTTTGCAGAAAGCTTAGTGCTGAAACGCTAACACAGGCACATGCTGCAAAACTAGATTTTTTGATAAAGTTTCTTCGATTCATGTTTTTAATATAATTTTAAGTAGTACAAGATATCAAATACTATAACTGGAAATCGCCTAAAACGCTTGTTTTATTTCTTGAGCCATAACATCTTTTTGAACAATACTTTACATCTTCCCAATTCAATTTCCATTTTTTTCTCCAATTGAACGGCCTTTTACAAACTTTACAAACTTTCGATAGTTTTTTCATAAATACTTTTGAAATAAAAACGTTCAGATTTAGTTCCAGCTGTACGTTTTGTACAAAACTTTACGAAGAAAAATAGGCAAAATTAATATTGGAGTAACAAAAAACATTACGATCCTGTTTTTCCCGAGAAAGTATATTTCATCTATTATTTTTATGTCATCGCCAATTTCTACAACTTTGTGAACATGCTCCCAAAGTGTGAGGCCAAATGGTAGACTGGTACCAATATCTTTAAAGGAAAATGAAGTCTTATCATGCTTGTTATTTCCATGAGATACTATGAAATCTTTCCATCCAAAAAACCAAAATTTCATATGAGCAACAGCACCATCATAGGTACCATCCCACCTTATTACTTTTACAGGTTGTAAAGCGATAAGATATTTTAGAAATTTGATATCTTTAAATGTTTCATTTGCTTTTTTTAATGATACATCTCTTATAAATACTTCTTGTCTATACCTCATTCTGAGTCCCTAATTAATTGTTAAACCATTTAGTAACGTTGGATTTTCTAATATTCTATCAATAAATAATAAGTCCCCTGATATAAATCGATATTTTTTCAATGATGCTAGTTCTACCCATTGAAGATCATCATGAACATTATTTTTTATTGAACCAGAAAATTTATTTATTTCAAAAAATGAAATTTCGTAGCATGTGTTCTTAAATTTGTGCAAGTATTTCATTATTTTTTGATTAACAATTGCCTCAATATTAAGTTCTTCGCTCAGTTCTCTTTTTACAGCACTCACGCTCGATTCATTTAATTCTATTTTCCCTCCTGGGAATTCCCACATACCTGCTCCAGTATCACCTTCTGCCCTTAAACCAATAAGTATTTTATTATTTTTTACAATTACGCCAGAAGCAACGGGAACAAAGAGAAATTTCATATTAAAAGTTTTTAAAAAGGGGCGTTTCCCAAAACTGTGAAATTATTTTTTTTATTTGTTTTTTCATTTTAAAAAAACCTTTATCGGAATATTTCCAAAAAGAAGTATCCCAATCATGATAATAATAAGATATGTTCAAATTGAACCGATCTGATAATTTTGGAATAATTTTTTCATATTTGCCAACTGTAGGAGCGATGATTTCGATCTCATCAAGGCTGTGTGTTTTTACCCATTTTTCTATTAATTCCGCATTTTCCCATGTAAAGGTAGACACATTATGACTAATCTCATTTTTACAATATTCTATAGCATTTTTAAGAGTTTTATTAGAAAAAGACTCCACTTGTTCGCTCTGTCCAAATTTATTGTACGACTGAGACTGAATAATAATAGGACAATTTTTGTCTACATTCACGAGTGAAAGATCCTCCTCAATAATCAAATACCCCTTATTTTTCGATTTACTTGGATTGCTTTTTGTCACAACGTATGTGGGTTCATAATATTTATAGCCAGCGACATCGTCGTTGGACAACATTAGTTTATTAGGAAATGAAAAGCGGTTATTTGTAAAACGATTTATATTGTCCATGGTGGCTATATATTTTTTGCCCTTTGTTTGCAAGCCTGCCACCCATCTCCATGAAAGCGTGTTCGAAGCAGAATCTGCATCTATTAAATTTTGATAAAAGAACTCTGCTCCAAGTTGCCATGGAAGTTTCAAATGAAAAATCCATAAACTTGCAAACCACATCCTTGTATGATTATGCAAATATCCAAATTTTAATAATTGATTTACCCATGTATCAAAACATTCAAGTCCAGTATTTCCAGAAATGGCATTTTTGTAATCTACATTATCCGATTTAAATGGATATAGTTGTTTTAAATCATCTAAATAATCATACCATACTTGCGGCCTATGTTCTAGCCAACCTTTCCAATAAGTACGCCAGCATATTTCATCAATGAATTTTTCAACTTGTCCATAAGAAAACTGATTCGAAACTCTCTTAACGATATCTTTTTCATTCAATATTCTTCTACCTATCGCAGGAGAAAGACCGCTAACACAATTTTCTTCGTAGGTTCCAAAGTCAAAGTTTCTTTTGCTCTTGTAATTAGGAAGCTTTTCGTTGACAAAATTTTCTAGTAAAAGTTTAGATCCATGATGGTCAATTATACTTTCATAATATTTTTCATTAAGATTCATAATCTACTCTGAGTGGTACTTTTTTGTAGTAAATAATAACTGTTGGCCTACTTTTTGTTAATGTTCTTATTCATATAATCATTTATGATAAAAGCTTCAAGAATGTGGGTTATGAACCAAAAAAAAGCTAACAAGGGAACAAAGATTCTAAAATCTAATTTAACAAAAGAGACACCAAACCATGTTAGAAAAACCATGCCTAATGTTTTTGAAACGAAACCAATAGCCGAGAACCCGACACCATACATATTTCCTCTAGATTTAGTTATATAAATTCCAAACAGAAGATGAATAAGGTTAAGAATGATTGGAGATAGTACTCCAAGTAAAAAATATGTCATTGGCGATCTTTGCTCATAAATAGTATTATTTCCGCTACTGAAAGTATTATAAAAAGACCTCAAACCAATCATGATATTTATATATTATTAAAAAAATTGTTGGCGATTATGGGGAGTAGTGCTGAACAAATTTCGATTCACTCAGCACTACTTGAAAGATGTTAAAAATTTACTTAATTAATGACATTTTTTTAACTACTGTACTATTATTTGAAGTAATTGAATACAAATAAACTCCACCAGCAACAGAAGCTCCGTTTGCATTTTTACCATTCCAGTCAATACTGTATGTTCCTTGGCTTAGATTACCAGACATTAGGTTTTTTATTAATCGACCATTCAAATCATAAATATTTAATGAAATATTTGATAGCTCAAATACATCAAATGATATTGATGTGGTGGGGTTAAATGGATTCGGATAATTTTGATTGAGCGCAAATACCTTCGGCTGAATTCTACTATTCTCTGCAACCGTTAATAAAGCTGTTGGAGTACTTGGTAATTCTACGGAGTAACCACTTGGCGTGGTCAAAATAAGTGAAAATGTAGAATCATTTGCAGATGGGGATAAAAAGCCTGATGCAAAAACAATACCTGTTCCACCGCCGAGATTAGTTAATGGAGCCGCAAATGAGGCAACTGAAACATTAGAACCACTAGCTGTTACATCAATTGTGTAATCACCCACTGGGACCTGAACATATCCAGCATATTCACTGTAACCAAGGTTTTCTACTAACATACTGCCATTAGCATATATATCTACAGCTGGGGCATCAGTAGCACCGTGAAAGACCTTTAGAGCAAAATGATTAGAATCAACAGCAACGACTTCTAGGGATGATGCAAATAAATTAAAAGGAGTCTGAGAATTACCGATAATTCCTGATGCGGTCACCACATAATTAGCATCTGTTTCTAGTGTGAATGGAAATCTTGCGATTACTGTATCATTTGCTGGAGCAATACCAACAACTGTGGTTGTTGGGAGTTCAATTAGTGCAGTAGTAGCTCTGTAAGGAATATCACCAAGTGCTTCGCTTTCATCAACGTAGATGTCAACCACGGGATAAGGTGAATTATGTATAATCTGTACATTTGCTACTTGATTTACCTCAAGTATACCTCTCGTCTCATCGTTGGGCACATACTTTCCTGATCTTGAAGTAACTGGAGAAGTTTCAATTACATTGAAATCTAATTCAGAAGAAACTGATTTAGGCTTATTAGCTGCTAAATTAACATTTGGCAATAAAGCTACGGATGATAATGAAATTTCATAACCATGATCGACATCAACTGACTTACTAATATATATATCGTAAACCGCTTTACTTTTAAATGACAATTTACCTTCATACACCAGCTCAGTATTGTTGAGTATCGATATAATTGATTCATTTCGGACAGAAATTGGTTTTGGTTTTGATTCAGATGATTTGAGTTCTTCTAGTACTAACTCGCCATCTATCAAAACATTGTATCCAGATTCTTGAATTGTATTTATAATTCTTACATCTACACTACTTGAAAGTGCATATGAAATAAAAATTAAAATGTATAATAACGTATTTTTCATTAGTTTTTTCCTTTTTGTTCTATATTAAACGTTCATAACGCTCAAATTTAAATCAAGAAAACCTTCCAACCCAAATCTTTTTATATTTCTTTACTTAAGATAAGACCTTTTTAAAAGCTTACTTTATTTCAAAGAATACATATTCGGTAATCATAGCATAAATTTTTATCAATTTTGCCATTTGGTTTAATTCCTGTTTTATTCAATTTCTGAGTATTACAAGGACAGAACGCTATTAGTCAAAACTATACTCATTAATTAAATTATTTCTTAACATGAGTTAATAACTTTTGCAAAAACACTCGATTAAATTGTTAATTCAGTTATAGAGTGATCATATCCTCTGAAGAGATGTATGTAATACCTGATTTATGATTAGTCATCATGAAGAAATCAGTAACTAGAATGTTTTTATAGGAAGGAGTAAAAAGCTTAATTGTCAATTGAAACAGGCAGTTCTAATAATTTGAATAACTGATTATCGGTATTTATATCCACTTTAACCCCAAAAGGAATAGATATATTTTTTGATCCATGACCTGATGGGAAATCATATATTACAGGAACTTTTAATTCTGAGAAATACTGTCTAAAAACTTCTTCCATATTGAAATCTGTTGGTTTGTCTGGCTCTTCGGTTTTTCTACGGGAAAACCTGCCAATTATTAGTCCATTAATCTGGTCAAACTTGCCAGCTAGTTTTAGCTCTTGAAGATATCTATCAACTCTATAAGGAGACTCTCCTACGTCTTCAATAAATAGAATCGAGTTAGCGGTTCTGACTTCATACTTTGAACCCATGACCGAACAAATCAACGATAAGTTGCCCCCAACTAAAACCCCAGATGCCACGCCCGGTACTAGAACCTTAACACTTAAAGAGTCTCCATATATATTAAAGGGTATTTCATATGCATTACTTTGCCCCATCAAAAGAGACCAAAAATAAAATTCAGAAATTGGCTCAAGGCCATTTTTACTACCTAAGCCATACATTGGATTTGGCGTGTGAAATGTAATCAAATTTGACAAATTATTTAATGCAATATGAAGTGCCGTTATATCACTGAAACCAATAAATATTTTTGGATTATCACTTATAATTTCGAAATCAAGCAGTGGTAAAATTCGTGTAGCTCCATATCCTCCAGTTCCAGGAAATATTGCTTTCACACTTTTTTCTTGAAAATAATGCATCAATTCGTCAGCTCTTGCTTCATCTTTTCCGGCAAGGTAACCCCAATTTCGGAAAAGAGAATCAGATTGGACTGTGTGAAATCCTCTTTCTTCTAATCTTTTTTTTGCTAATGACATTCTAGCAGAGTCTAAAAATCCTGATGGTGCACAAAATGCGATTGTATCTCCAATTTCTAAAAATTTCGGTTTTATTTTTGTGGAGGCTGGTTCAAAACCGCAAGAAAAAATAGTTATGACTATAAAAAAACCCAATAAAATTGCAATTTTAAACTTGGCTATTAAAAACACTGTTTTTAGCCAGAAGTAATTTTATAAAACATTACACCATCAAACTTAGACCCTTCTTTAGGGTTTAAGTATTCAATCAGGTTTTCTTTTACTGTCTTTTTCTGATTTGAAGAAGCATGAATTAAATATTCATTATTAATGACAAACCCTTCATGTGCAATTAGTATTCCATTTTTCATATAAGATTTTTTTATAAATGCGACACCGCAAACATCTGGTAATTTTGATATTACGGCTTGGTTAATAAGTGCCGTTGGGATAAAGGAAAATTTGTTTTTTGAAGTCCAATTTAAATCCAAAAATTCGGACCCATTATTTTTTTTATTTAATGTCAACTCTACCTCTTGAAGATCTTTTAAAGGGATTATATTTTTGGTGATATTTACCGTATAAGGATTATTTGTAATCCGATCAGAGGTGTAGTGCCAACGCATGGAATAATCAGGTGATTTAATACCATTTGCATTTATTTTATAATGAATGTCGACCATCTTTTTCTTTGTCCCTACCCATGTTTTGCTTGTACTCATTGCTATCGAAGTAAGCACGTGTATTGTGCAATCAGTAGTATCAATTCTTAATATGGGGTCTATATCCGGTTCCTTTTCTTCACCTGATTTAAAGATACCATAAGGCGTACCCAACCTCCAAAAATTTATTGCTTTTAAACGCTCATCAAAATCTGGAAACTTGTCAAAAAATTTCGGTAGAATTTGGTCATATTGTTTTTGATTTATCTGCCACGGTTTCGCCAATGTAGCTATCCATTGATATTGATTACCAGATCTACATGAGAATAAAATTAAAAAAAAGATAATAAATCGCAAAGACTAACCAATTTTAAAGTTTAAAGATGAAGCGTTCGGTTGATGTAGTGTAGCTAAAACCGAGTCATCTTTTTTTAATTTACCCACGCCAGCAGGAGTACCTGAAAATATTACATCTCCAGCTTTAAGAGGAATAGATTCTGAAAGGATAGATATTAATTCATAAATATTCCAAATCATTTTATTACAACCAGATTCTTGCTTCTTTTCTCCATTCACACTTAGACTAATTCTAATTTTATCAGGATCTAAGGATTTAGAAATTGGAATTATATTAGAAAGAACGGCCGAACCATTAAAAACTTTTCCTGAAAACCAAGGTTTACCAGAATCCTTAGCAACTTTTTGTATATCTCTTTTTGTAATATCAACTCCCACACCATAACCAAAAATTATATTTTTTGCCTCCGAAGCTTTTATTTGAAAAGCATTTTTTGAAATAAACACTACTAATTCAACTTCATAATGAAGGCTAAGAGTATCAATAGGATATTTTAATGTTTCTCCATCTTTTAAAATTATATCGGAAGTTTTTTGAAAGAAAAATGGAGGATCTCTATCAGGATTACTTCCCATTTCAATAGCATGATCTCGATAATTTCTTCCCACACAATAAACATTCCTCAAAGGAAAGTTTAAATCCTCCTCAAAAACAGGACACTCCATCACTGGAGATTTTTCTATAATCCACTTACTCATTTAAACACAAAACAAAACAAATCGCATAATATTATCATAGTCTTGATTCTCAAAAACTATGCGCTTTGGACTTAGCATCATTGCTCCGGGGTATTGGGCAGCTTTATAAGCATCTACATGTTTCATATATTTTAATTCTAATTTAAATTTCTTAGGGTGGGCCCAGATACATGATTTTAAATCAAGACTTAATGCTTTTTCTGCTTTCTTTTTTATCTTTAATCTTGAAAGCTCTGGCTGAATACTTATTGTAGAATTTCCAATACCTTGCATTGCACTATGTGTCATTGTTAAAGGACTAATTTCTTTAACCTCTTTACAAATACCAAAGTCTCCAGAAACGAATACTAAGGGCACATGATATTTCGAGGCGACGGTGCCATGCAATAATAATTCTGATGCAGGCTTTTCATTAAGTATTATTTCATCAATCTTAGCACTTGACATAGTATGAGCTAATGGATTGCTCGAACTACCAGCTCTAGAATGATAACCAACCATCATTAAGGCATCAAATTTATTATTAAGCCCTTGAACCATTGAATAGGGATGACCACTCCAACCTCTAATTATTTTTACATTTTCTGGCAAGTAAGAGGGTATAATATTCCTAGCCGAATAGTGGGCATCTTTTACATAGATTTCTTTTGCACCAGATAAAGTAGCACCTTCACAAGCTGCGGCAACTTCTTTTGACATCTGCTCTTGAAAATAGGCGTATTGAGGTTTATTGTGGTCAACTTCATCCCAATGAGAAACACCAGTAACACCTTCCATGTCCGCACTGATATATACTTTCATTAAATACCTATTAGTTTAAGCACTTAAAGATAACCTTTATAGAAAAAAGGTAAAAGAGACTAAAAGCTCAAAATCAAATGAAACAAAAATATATTAATTCAAAACCTATTTAATTAGAAAAGTCATTTGAAAGAGATTCTATCATTTCCTGGCTTAGCTCGACTGAGTGAGTATAGCTATTATAATCAATATTAATTGATATCGCATTAGAATCACTTGCAAATTTATTTTTCTGTGCAGACGTAAAAGGAAACCTAATATAGTGCACAGAACTTATATTATCCTCTTTTTCTCTTCCTTCCTCGAATACAGCAGCAACTTTTTCACCATTAAACTCAAAATAAACATTTACGCCCTCTGTCAACCCTATAAAGCTATCTAGAACTGGTCTTATTTTCTCAGGATCGGTTATTTCTATGAAGAGAGTAGCACTCAGTTCATTCCCTTTTGGAATTAATGGATTATAAACATCAATCTCTTCTTCAATTTGACTGTCATGTACCATCCTCTCAGCTCTCATCATTTCTTGAATTTGAAATTTCATTGTCTTCATATTCTCAAAAGTCATGAGAATATTTGGACCAAGCTTAAATCTTCTATTCTTTTTATAGCTAATTAATTCTTGTCTATAATTATCTCTTTGTTTTTCATAATCAATAATATTTAATAAATCAGATTTATCAATCATAGTGTTCATACTTATTTATCCTTTATTTTTTTCAAAGCCATATGCTTTATGAAGCTCCATAATTGGATGACTTGGTTTAATTTTTTTATCACTCGCCTGTTTTATCTGATGGCTTGCAAGCGAACAATCAGAGCACGCGACATCACTATCTTTTATACTCAAATCATTAACACACCTGTCAGCAACTTTCATAGACTCTTCAAAAAACTCTGATTTCATTCCCCAGCCGCCATCCATACCGCTACACTGATTAATGAGATTAACCTTTGTATCTGGAACAATACGCAAAAGATCTCTGCTTTTGTATCCAATTTTTTGTGCCTTCAGATGACAACTGACATGATAATTAACTGTTCCAATGCTATTTTTAAAATCCGTTTTGATTTTATCTTTTTTCTTCAACATTACAAGGTATTCAGATATATCATAAGTATTCTCAGATATTTCTTTTACCTTATTATTATAATCAAGGTAATCAGGATACTCGCTCTTTAAAGTAAGACTACATGTAGGGGGACCTGTTACAACAATTTTATATCCTTTTGATACCCATTTATATAGTTCTTCTACATTTGGATTTGCTTGGGATTTGAAACTATCAAAATCTCCTGGGCTAAGGTGAGGCGCTCCACAACATTGCTGCTTCGGGTAAACGCATTCAACATTATTGTGCTCTAAAATTTCAACAGCACTTATACCTAAATCAACATCATTTGAATTTGTGTAGCAAGTACCAAAGATAACTACTTTATCTACAGGACTATTAATATTTGATTTATGACTTCTAAACCATTTTTCAAATGTCAATGTTGAGAGTTTTGGTAGTTTTCTATCTCTGTGAATACCAATAATTTTGTCTAATACCCAGCGAAAAATTTTTATATCATTTGTAAAATTAATAATTGGCCCAAAATAAGAACCCATTTTCCCTAATAGATCAGTTTTTGAGAGGAAAATATCATTCAATTTCAGACCTCTGTCTTTTGTTCTTATTGCCTGAGCTCTCGTCATGAGCTTCGGAAAATCAAGTTCAAATTCATGCTCTTTACCTGGAGTATAAGGACAAATAGGGTCGCACAACTTACATTGGTAACATAGATCAACGACTTCCCATTTTTGATCCTGACTTAAGTCCGTGACTTCTCCTCTGAACTCCACTTCTATACTTGCCTCACTAGCATGCTCACCTTCAGGCAAATCTAGAAATTCACGATCTAAAATTTCTTTTTCTACTCTCCCTTTTGATTCTGCAATCTCTCGTTTTTCATCGCCTATTCCATCAACAGAATTAAAAAGGGAAGGAAAAGATGGACAGAGATTAAAGCATAGCCTACAACCTATACAGACATCATAAACTCTATTAAGCTCGCTATCTAAGGAAGATTTATCCCAGTAAGTCGGATCATTAATGTCATATACCGCATTTTTCGTATCAGAGTGGTTTAGCATAATATTTGTATCTTTTTAAAGAAAAATTGCATCAATGAGAATTTTACAACCCATTGATGCATATTTTTTTACAGTGAGTCTAAGGTTTCTTGAAATTTACCTGCATGCGATTTTTCAGCACGAGCTAAAGTTTCAAACCATTCAGCAATATCGTCAAAACCTTCTTCCCTAGCTGTAGCAGCAAAACCAGGATACATTTCTGTATACTCATATGTTTCTCCTGCGACTGCAGCTTTAAGGTTGTCCTCAGTCTCCCCGATGCTCAAGCCAGTAGCTGGATCACCAGCACCGCCTTTTTCTAAAAATTCAAGATGACCAAAAGCATGTCCTGTTTCACCATCTGCAGTATTTTTAAATACCCCTGCAGCTTCTGGAAGACCTTCAATATCAGCCGCTCTAGCAAAATATAGATATCTTCTATTCGCTTGCGATTCTCCAGCAAACGCAGATTTTAGATTCTCATGTGTTTTAGTTCCGTCTAAGCTCATTCGTAACTCCTTTTATTTAGTGTGTTTTTTACATTTTCCAAGTATGAAAAATTTTACTTCGTTAGGTTCAAAATCATAATCATCCATTATTTTTTTCCTGTCAAAATTCGATTGTATATCCGTATCAATTAAGGCACCGCATTTAACACATTTTAAATGATGATGGTCTTCAATATTTCCATCATATCTAACTTGATTATCATCATGAATTGATTTGATTTTACCCGTATTTTCTAAAATCTTGAGATTTCTGTATACTGTTCCTAAACTTATATTTTCTACTTTCTTTTTTGCCTCACAAAATACCCATTCAGCATTTGGATGCGTTTTAGATGAGCGAACAATATCTTTAATAAGTTCTCTTTGGTAGCTATATCTCATATATAAAATTAAATAGGAATGATTACTATTTACAAAACTTATTTCATTTTTTTATAAATGATTTTTAATCTAATGTGGGTAAATTGAAATAATAATTTTAATACAAAAAGGGAAAAAAAATGATTGAAGTAAATGAAAAAGCACCTGATTTCACACTTAAGAATACAAGTAAAGAAGATGTATCTTTAGCTGACTATAATGGTGCTGTGGTTTTAGCATTTTATCCTGGAGCTTTTACAGGAGTATGTGATACTGAGATGTGTACATTTCAGGAGGACCTAAAGTCTTTTAATGACCTAGATGCAACCGTCCTAGGTATTAGTGTTGATTCACCATGGGCAAATGGTAGCTTTGCAAGCAAGTACAACCTTGAATTTGATTTGTTATCAGACTTTGATAGATCTGTTATTAAGTCTTATGACGTGGTTTTTGAAGGCCTTGGCGGTATCGAAGGCTATACTTGTGCTAATAGAGCAGTCTTCATTATTAAGAATGGAACAATAATGTATAAATGGATTGCACCTAGCCCAGGAGAAGAACCAAACTACGAAGAAGTAAAAAGTAAGTTAAAAGAACTTTAATATTTTTTTAATTTGTTAGTGTAATGAATTTTTACACACTTACTTATCTAAAAAGGCTCCAACTGGAGCCTTTTTTATTTTTTCAGTATCGCCCTCAAAACTACACTGCCAAGTACAAGTGTTCCACCAAAAAAAGACCAAGGACCCAATGTCTCGCCTAAAATTAGAAAAACTAATATTGGATTTAATATCGGTTCTATAACAGGGAAAATAATTGCATCCAAGGCAGTAACATGCTTAATCGCTGTCGTGTAAAAAATGTAAGGTATCCCTAATTGAAAAATGCCAAGAATAAGTATGAGCAGAAGAGGCTCAAAATCAAATTTAGTATCTGTAATTATAATCGGTAACCCAATAAGGAAAGTAAAAATATTGCCCAATAAAATAGAGTCTGAAGGAGAGTCGTTTTTTTGTTTTCTTAGTAATAGCGTTAAACCCGCAAAACACATCCCCGACAAAATAGCCAAAATATTTCCCAAGAATCCTTCGGATGAAAGCTCATCAAAAAAAAAGAGTGCCAAGCCAGAAAGCATTATAGCAATGGTTGCCCAGTCTATGAATTTTGATTTTTCACCTAACACCATATATCCAAAAAGAGCAACATAAACTGGAGCTGTATATTGTAATAATATTGCATTTCCAGCTGTCGTAAGTTTATTTGCCATAACGAAAAAAGTCACAACTAAAGTATAAAAGCAAGCAGCTACAATTTTATCCTTAGTGATAATTAATATACTTTTCCTTGAATATGTAAATATAACTAGAGCAGCAATCCCACCTCTCATCCCGGATATGGCAAGGGGATGCCAGGGTATACTTTTAATAAGTAGACCTCCAAGCGACCACAAAGCACCTGCAAGTAATAAGAGCGCTATAGCTTTTTGTCTTTTCAATTTGGAATCAATTAAGAGCAATAAAAAACCCCAAATTTATGGGGCTTTTTATTAATAATATTAAATATCTACTAAACGCTAAAAGCCCTTAATAGTACCTGATTTTTTATAAAGTTGAAAAACAAGATGCCAGCCAACGATGACCATCACCATTGGTAATACCCATGAAAACTCTGCAGGTATACCTAGAGCAGTAGGTGCAGTAACATGATGCTGATTATGCATAGTCCAAACAAGAGGTACTGACATATACGTATTATGCTTAGACCTTAACCCAGCTAAAGCTAGCAGGCTAGCATCAGGCGCATCACCGTTTTTTATTGCAGTTATAATTTTTTGCTGAGCAGGCCAAATTCTGAACCAAACATTAAACGCCATAATCGTTCCAAACATAGCACCTAGATGAATGTTAACTGCTCTATATTCAAAACCACCCAATGTTTGCATTGCATAAACATAAGCAGTAATAAGAATAAAACTCACAACTGTAACTCCTCTTACATTTGATGCTAGAGGACTTTTGTAAAGAGCATCGTATAGGAAAACAGCTGCAAAGGTAAATAATAAAAGAAAATGGATGGCCATATTTGCTGATTCACCAGTTACATCATTTGAAGTAAAATCCGTTGGCATCATACCTCCAGCCCAATAGATTACGTAGAGCAATACTATTCCCGTACCCCATGTCCAAGCCGCACCCATTCGAAACCAATACAAAGTCCTCGGCATTAATTCAGGAACAACCTTCTTTTTTGTATCCGCGTCCATCGTTGGGGCAAAAGCTGTGTTGACAAAATTAAAAAAATACAGCAGCCCAATCCACATTATACCTGCGACTACATGTAACCATTTAAAAATAGGATGAATTAATTCCATTTTTTTCCTCTTTCTGTTTATCTAAAAAATTAATTTAAAATTTATATTCAATCTTTACAAAACTATCCTTCTCGCAAATTATAAGCCGTACTAACACGATCTATCGCGACCATAAATGAAGCAATACGCATCGGAACCTTTTTGCTTTCTCTTATTGAATAAACTTCATTAAATGCACTTACCATTTTTTGTTCAAGCTTTTCATTGATTTCTTTTTCTGGCCATTTAAACTGTTGCAAGTTTTGTACCCATTCAAAATAAGATACAGTAACACCACCAGCATTTGTTAAAATATCTGGAATAATTGCAATTTTCTTTTCCCATAATTTATCAGCAGCTTCTCCAGTTACTGGTCCATTAGCTGCTTCAATTATAATTTTACAGTTCAATGAATCTACATTTTTATCAGTGATTGCACTACCCAGAGCGGCTGGAATTAAAAAATCACATTCTAATGCTAACAATTGTTCATTTGTAATCTTTTTCCCTTGTTGGTATCCATCGATTGTTCTGTTCTTATAGTTGTAATCAAATAAAGCATCTAAATCAAATCCTTCAGGATCATATAGTCCACCGCTGATATCACTAACGCCTATAATCTTGCAACCGTATTCATGTAAAAATTTTGCAGCGTAAGAACCAACATTACCGAAACCTTGAATAACTACTTTAGCTCCTTTTAAATTTATATTCCATTTTTCAGCTGCTTCGCGAGTAATGATTGCAGTACCTCTGCCAGTTGCAGCCTCTCGCCCCTCTGAACCACCAAGTTCTAATGGTTTGCCAGTGACAATTCCAGGCGTATAACCATGAGTTTGACTATACTCATCCATGAACCAACTCATTACTTGTGCATTAGTATTGACATCAGGAGCAGGAATATCAATATTCACACCAATAATAGGATCTATTGCACGGAAAAATTTTCTTGAAATTCTTTCAAGCTCTGTTTTGCTGTAGCGACTTGGGTCTATCTCAATCCCCCCTTTTCCACCACCATAAGGAATATCGACCAGAGAGGTTTTCCAAGTCATTAATGTTGCCAACGATCTAACTTCTTCAATATCTACATGCTGGTGATACCTTATTCCGCCTTTAAATGGACCTCTAGTATTATTATGTTGAACCCTGTAGCCTACAACACTATCAATCTCACCATTGTCTTTTCTGAAGGGTATCTCAACTTTTAACTCTCTATCTGGGATTTCCAGTGCTCTAGCGATATTTGACTTAAGACCTAATTTCTCTACTGCGCTCTTATAAGCTGCATCAGTTGGGTTTGTACTTGATGACATAATATGATTCCTTATCTATTTTTAAACTTAATTATATAAATACTATTAAACTCATACTTTGGTAATTATTTAACAATTAAAATAGGCACATCACACGCGTTCATTACTGATAAAGGAATGCTACCTTTGAAATACCTTTTTATCGGACTCATGCTTGATGCTTTCATTACAATTATTTTATTTTTATCAGCTTTTTTAATAATTTGCTCTGCGACGACTCCTTCTTTTTCTTCAATCGCGTATTGAACACCAGACCTTCTTATTAATTTGACAACTTTATTATAATTGTATGATTTTATTTGATTTGAACTTTTATTCTCCAATACTGTTAAAATTTCAATTTCAATTTTGAGCGCTAGAGCGACTCGAATTGCATATTTTGCTACTTTCATCATCCCACTTGCTTCATTTAAGGGCAACAAAATTTTATCAAATTTTTGATTATCATAATTATTTACAACAAAAATAGAGCTATTTATGTATTGTAATAAATCGTGAGACATATTTCTTTTTCTACTTTTCCCTAGAATAGTAACATCATACTTACCAACCTGAACCTCATCTCTAAGTTCAGCAACGATATCACCGTTCCTCAAGATTAGATTCACATTTTCACAAACTGTACCTGGCAAGTATACAAGTTTTCTATCTTCTCCATCATCAATTAACCTACTTCTAGGGAAGCCTATCTCTATTTGTTTAGCATCAATCAATTTATTATCAGAAAGATAATTAAACGCCCACTCAAGTACGTCCACACCAGGTGGGTCAAAATCCCAAGATTCCATTTGGTCATGTGCAAGCTCAACAAGATGAGAACTAAATTCACTAATTTTTTCGCCGACATCAATAATTGTAGTCTTAGCATGAAAAGCCTGGGCAACTTTCATGCCCAGCCGAAGAGTTGGCGTTGAAAAATCTTTACTTCCAATGGCAATTAATATTTTCATATATCCACCTTATTATTCTACTAAGTAAACAGTGGCCAGTAGATATTTACATAAGCTATTAATAGCAATATTGATATCACCCCAACCCTAAAACCAATTTTTATAAAATCTTTTGCTCTAATCATACCACTTGAATAAACAATCGTACAAGCAGGTGCGGCAACCGCAGTGAAATAACTAAAAGCAGACGACATTGCTGTCAATAATCCTATATTTAATATTTCAGGAACCAAATTCAAATTTATGGGTCCAAGAACTGCTACGGTTGCAGAGCTTGATAGAACATTTGACATACTTGTAGTAACTACTATAATAACAAACTCCCTAAAAAATGGGATTGTTTCCATAAAAGTTCCCAAAAAATAAACTAACTGATCGGCAAGCCACATTGCTCCACCTGTTTTGCTGATACTCGTACCAAGCGAGATCGTTGCGCCAAAAAGAATGATTACGCCCCAATGTGTATGTTTATTTAAATCGCTCCACTTTACAAATCCGCCTAACAAATAGAGGAAAACACCCGTGAGAGCTATGGTTCCAAGCCCAAATTTTTCACTAAAAAACACCCAACCTGATAATATAAGAATAAAAATCAATACGGTTAATGTATTACGTCCGGTAATAGCTCTAGATCTGGCAACTTTTATTACTAATTTTCTTACGCTACTATCAAGAATTCTATGCTCGGGTTTAAATGTTTTCATAATGATCCAACTAACTATTGGGATTTGTATAAAAATAAAGGGGTATACTCTCAACATCCATTCAAAATACGAAATAGAGATACCTGCTTGATTTAAGTAATTAATCATAATCACATTTCTTCCACCTCCAGAAGGAGTTCCAACGGAACCAATTAAGCATCCATAAGCAATAGAAAAAAGAATGACGGCCGATAAATTTTTTACTTTAGAGGGATTAGCTGAAGTAAATCGAATAAGTGTCATTCCGATTGGTAACATAATTGCTGCTACCGTATGCTCGCCAATAAAAGAAGATAGCACTGCAGAAATAGATAAAAACCCTAAAGCAATGCCAGCAGTTTTATTTCCAGTAAATTTAAGAATACCCAAAGCTATGCGTGAATCCCAACCTTGTTTAATTATTACAACTGCAAGCATAAGTGAGCCCATTATAAAAAAGACAGCATCGCTCATAAATGACTTTGATATACCATCAACCGTATCAACTCCTCCATAAATTTGCGCAATGAGTATAAAAATTGCCACAGCTGGTAATGGTATTGGCTCTTTAATTATCAATATCAAAGATACAATTAATATTATTATTGAAATCTTAGCTTTAATCTGAAGATCGTGGGGCGTTGGAAGAGATAATAATAATACCCCCAAACCTAATGCATAAAGGAACCACTTTTTTTGGGTAGCCCAAAATAGAAAATTGCTTAAGGATATATTGGAAAACCCTAACAAACTAGTTCTTTGAAGTTTTTTTAAATGTTTTTAAATAATGATTAATTTTCAATTTTAGTATTAATATTTTCTAAAAAAATATTTTACGCTTATTACGGATAACAAATATATTCGAACTGTTAAATACTTAACAATAAATAATAATATGACAAAAATCCCGCTATTCCCTTTAAATATGATCGTTTTACCGTTTGAGAAAGTGCCACTTCATATTTTTGAAGACAGATATAAAAAAATGATTTCTAATTCGATTGCGAACAACAGTCCTTTTGGAATTGTCTCAAACAATAAAGGATCTGTTGATACCATAGGTTGTACTTTAAATGTAACCAAAGTAATTAAACATTATGAAACTGGTGAATATGATTTAATAGCCACTGGAAAAAAATGTTTTCAAATACTAGATAAAATAAAAAAAGATAATCTTTGGATTGGTAATATTGAATATCTGCAAAACCCTGTGACTGAACAGGGGAGTTTATTAAAGTCCGTTCAAAACAAATATCTTGAGTTGCTTATAAAGATTGGCAAAGAAAAAGACTTTGAGCTTTATATGGATAAAGAAATTTCTTTTCAATTTTTAGCAGGGATATCCCTTCCGATTGATATAAAAAGAAATATTCTTCTATTAGAAAACGAAATGAAACGTTTATTTTATGTACACGATTTGTTTGATAAAGTACTGTCCCAAGACATCCAAAACAGTGAAAATAATCTGCCTGAAGCTTAATTAGCGCTCATCTAATTTTTCTATTCTTCTTTGGTGTCTTCCACCTTCAAAATCTATAGACAACCAAACTTTTATTATCTTATACATTTCTTTCTCCGTCATAAATCTTGCGCCCAATGATAATATATTTGCATCATTATGTTGCCGGGAAAGTTTAATTATATCATCTGGACCATTATAAAAAACTGCAGCCCTTACGCCTTTTACCCTGTTTGCAGCCATTGCCTCACCTTGCCCTGAACCACCTAGAATGATTCCTTTACTATTCTTATCTTTCGAGACTGCCAAAGCACATGGAAAAATAAAATCAGGATAATCATCGAGCGCATCATACTCATAAGCACCATGATCAATTACTTTGTGATTCATTTCAGAAAGATATATTTTGATTTTATCTTTTAGATCTAATCCAGCATGATCAGTCGCCAGATGAATAATCATAATAAACTACCTAAGGATTTATTAATTTTTTCAATTACTTTATCACAAGTAAAACCAAATTTTTCCGCTAGATCCGCCGCAGGAGCAGAACTTCCAAATTGATTGATCCCTATTGAAAGTCCATACCTACCAATATATTTTTCCCAACCCTGTGTGACACCTGCTTCAATTGAGACTTTCAAACTTCCTCTTTTGGGAATCAATTTTTCCTTATACTCGTTAGGTTGCATATCAAATAATTCCCAACAAGGCATACTTACTACTCGTATTTTTTTATCATTCAATTTATTTGCAACTTCTATAGCTAGGCTTACTTCTGAACCAGAAGCAAGGATAACTATTTCAGGACTACCTGAACAATCAAGTAAAGTATAAGCGCCCTTGGTCACATTGTCATCGACTTGATTTTGACTCCCCTCAATAATAGGAACGCCTTGTCTGGTTAATATCAGTGCAGAAGGCATCGAGTCATTCTTCAATGCTAGTTTCATACAAGATGCAGTTTCTTTTGCATCTGCCGGTCTATATACACAAAAATCTGGGATAGCTCTGAGACTCATAATCTGCTCAACTGGTTGATGCGTTGGCCCGTCCTCTCCAACATAAAATGAGTCGTGAGTGAATTCATGAATCACTCTTATTTTTTGGATCGCAGCTAATCTAAGTGCCGGACGCTCGTAATCAGCAAATACCAAAAATGTGCCCCCAAATGGTATCAACCCGCCATGCAGAGCCATGCCATTCATCATAGCTGCCATAGGAAACTCTCTTACTCCAAACGGAATGTTCCTTCCAGATTGATTTAACTTAGTAAAATCACCGAATTTTTCAGCAAAATTGCCTGTATAATTAGAAGGCTCTAAATCAGCAGACCCTCCCACAAGTTGAGGGAAATCATCAGCAATAGAATCTAATACTGCTCCAAAAGCTTTTCTCGTTGCAAGCACTTCCCCAGCACTGAAATCTGGAGTATCGAACTCTGAAATAATTTTCTCAGATATCGTACTAGCAATAATATTTTTTAGTTCAGAATTTTTACTGAATTTTTTGTAGGCATCTGACCATTCATTTTCTAAGGCAATCAAATCATTAAATCGCGTGCGAAAATGCTCAACCACCTGCTCAGGGACAAAAAACTTTTTATCTGGTAATCCAAGCTTCTTTTTTGTGAGATCAATTTCATCTTGAGATAATGGCGCCCCATGAGTGTTGTGGTCTTGCTCCATATTTGCACTACCCTTTGCCATTACAGTATTACCAATAATGATACTTGGTTTATTCATTACTTTTGCCGTCTCAATAGCAAAGTGCATAGCACTATGATCATGCCCGTCGATCGTTTGCACATTCCAACCTAATCCATCAAATACAGTAGCATAATCAACAGAATCAGATCTAGACACTTTTCCGGAAATTTGAGCATCATTCGCATCATAATAAACCACAAGTTTTTTAAGCCCTAGGTGCCCTGCTATTGCAGCTGCACCTAATGAAACAGGCTCTTGCAAATCTCCATCAGTAGCTAAAACATAGGTGAAGTGGTCAACTAATTTTTGATCGCTTTCCTTCTCACTCGTCACCTCATTTAGATACGCCTCAGCAAACGCCATACCGACACCCATTGCAAAACCTTGTCCCAATGGACCTGTGGTACACTCCACTCCTTTGATATCTACTTCTGGATGACCAGGCGTTTGACTTCCTAGCTGTCTAAATTTTTTCAATTCAGATAATTTCATCCAACCTACCATATGCAAAATACCGTATTGTAACATCGACATATGTCCGCCTGATAAAACGAACCTATCTCTGTCAAACCATTCAGAGTTTTGAGGGCTATATTTCAGATAATCTTTAAATAGTAAATAAATAAAATCAGCCGAGCTCATAGCCCCCCCAGGGTGACCACTATTAGCTTTTCTTACACCATCCATAATTAGACCTTTAAGAACAGCTATACTAAACTGATCTTTGTCAGTTATTGACCAGTATTCAAAAGAATCTAAGTTTTTGTAAGTATGCATGAATTTTTACCTATAATTTTTTTAAAATTTATTTGATTAAACTATTATTATTAAATATTGTCTAGATTTACACCGTGATCTTTTATCTTACTTTTATCTACTTCGAACATTTCTTCTTGTGCTAGATTCAATGCTTTTGCTACAAAAGTATCTGGAATAGACTGAATACGGATGTTATAATTATTAACACTGTCATTGTACAATTCCCGTCTATCTGAAATTTGATTTTCTAAGCCACTTATTCTTCCTTGAAGCTTAAGAAAATTTTCATTAGAGCTAAGTTCAGGATAAGCTTCAGATAAAGCAAAAACAGATTTTAAAGCCTTTGATATTTGCCTATCTGCATCAGCTTTTTCGTCAATACTGCTTGCGCCTAAAAAAGAATTCCTTGATTTCAAAATATTATCCAACATAATCTTTTCATGCTTTACGAAAGATTTTAAAACCTTGACCAATTTGGGAATTTCATCAGAGCGCTGCATCAAAAGCACATTAATATTGGCCCATGATTTTTTTATATTTTCTTTAACCTGAACTAAACCATTATATACAGTAAATAGCCAAGAAATAAGCCCTGTGACAATCAAAACAACTATAAACATTATTACAGTGTTCATATCTTGTTTTTAATATTTTTTAAGAGAACTTGATTGATTTAGCATTTGCATAAAAATCTTTAATGACTTTCTGTGGGTTTTTTGAGCCAAAAACTTCAGAACCGGCTACTAAAATATCTCCGCCGGCCAAAATGACCTCTTTAGCATTGTGGAGTTTGATTCCGCCATCAACTTGGATTTGGACTCTTTCTAAACAATTATCTTCTAGATATTTTTTTATTTCAGCAATTCGCTTTGTTGAATCTTTAATATAACCTTGGCCACCAAATCCCGGTTCAACGCTCATGACAAGGACTAAATCAATTTTATCTAAATATGGCATAATTTCAATAAATGGCGTTGATGGTTTCAGCGAAATTCCAACCATCTTCCCAGTTGAACGAATCAAATCAATAACTTCTTCTGGATTATCAGTCGCCTCGATGTGAAAAGTTATGTTGTCTGCACCCGCTCTGGCGAATGGCTCTACTAAATTTTCAGGGTTGATGACCATCATATGAACATCAATAAATTTTTTAGTACTTTTTCGCAATGACTTAACTACAGGAGGACCAATAGTTAGATTAGGAACAAATTGATTATCCATTACATCAACATGAATCCAATCAGCCCCTCCTTCGTCACAAATTTGTAAAGCTCCCTGCAAGTTTGAAAAATCTGCAGATAAGATTGATGGTGCAAGCTTGAATTCTGAATACATATTTAGAAATATAATCTAAATAAAATCATTGAAAAATCATATAAAACTAGATACCTAAAAATAAATAAATTTTATTTCTTTGTTCATATCGGGATGTAAACTTTTATGGACAGGACATGCTAACGCGGCTTTTTCTAGTCGCTTCCGATCTTTTTCACTAATACGTTTATTCATTTTAATTTCAATAATGACATCGCTAATCATCCTGGGGTTGGCGCTCATAACTTTTTTAACTGAAGCACTAGTCCCAGATATATCTAACCCATTCTTTTCGGCTGCAATTGCTATAATAGTGATCATGCAGGAGCCAAGTGCTGTTGCTACCAAATCAGTTGGTGAGAAGGCTTCCCCTTTTCCGTTATTGTCAACCGGCGCATCCGTTATAATTTTTTCGCCTGAAGCAATGTGCTCTGACTCAGTTCTTAAATTGTTTCTGTAAACTATTTTTGATGTACTCATGATTTTATTTGCAAACCTCCTTAAAAATTCGCTTAAAGTTACCACCTAAAATTTTTCTAACATCTCTTATTGTATATCCATTTTCGATAAGCTTTTTTGTCAAAAAAGGTAACTTTGCTACGTTTTCTAATCCTGTAGGCATTATTTCGACTCCGTCATAATCAGAACCAATTCCAACAAAATCAACGCCAACTAAATCTACGACGTATGATATATGTTTAATTACATCATTTATATTTGGCGCAAATTTAGCTTTCTCATGCTTCAGCAGTTTCATCTTCTCAAACCAATATTGATTTGATAATGTGTCATACTTTTCAGCTAGTATTTCTAATTCTATATCATATTTACTATCAACGAGATCAGCTTTTTTAGAAAAAGTACTATCAATATATCCAGGGTAAAAATTAATAAAAACAGCGCCTCCCTTTTTTGCAATTGCTTTGATTTGGTCGTCTTTTAAATTTCTATAATGTGGGCATAAAGAAAAAACCGAAGAGTGTGATGCTATTATCGGCGATTTCGATTGTTCGATAACATCCCAAAAGGCTTGCTCTCCTAAATGGGAGACATCTATGATTACTCCAAGATCATTACACCTTCGAACTACTTTTTTCCCAAAATTAGAAAGTCCAATTACAGATAATGAATTTATATTTAATACTTCATCTTTTGCGGAACTAGCAATATTGTTAGAGTTATTCCAAGTAAGTCCTAAATACTTCATTCCTCGATTATGAAGCTGATCAATACGTTCAATTTTATTCCCAATTATGTGACCCCCCTCAACACCAATAACACAAGACATTTTATTTTTTCTATTGTTATATGAAATATCTTGAAAAGATTTTACAAGGCCCCAATCGTCAGGAACTCTAGAAATCAAAAAATTAAGCTTACTAATCATACTATTTGCTTTTTGAAAATACTCTTCATCATTGTTTACGTTGCTTGGACTAACCCATATTGAGAAGACTTGTAGATCTACACCACCTAGTTTGAACTTTTCTAAGTCAGATTGCGTTTCTTGATGAAAAGACAAGATATCTTCTCCTTCCATCGCTCTAAGAATAATATCATTATGCGTATCGGCAACGAATGACTCCATATGGATATCATGAATAGATCGTTCACAACTGGTGACGGTGAAAAATAAGCTTAGAGCTAAACTTAAAAAGAGTTTTACTTTAATCCCATTCAAAGCCGGTAACTTTATTACTAAAAGAATTAATTTCAATAATGTTATAATCTTGAATTTTATCGACAAAATAATATAAGAATTTGGTAGAATCATTCTCACTGCGCCAAACAGAGTCTGGCAACCCAATATTATCCAAAACTAATGTCTCATTTGGGCTCCCTCTTAAAAACTCCCAAATTTCATATTCTGTCATCAAACCCATGCTAAATATTGTTTTTTCTACTAAATCAGGACTGCTTTTTTTGGTAGGAGGAAGGGATAATATTTTGGGGACCACAATTTCTGAAGCACACGAAAGAAAAATAAATATGATAGCTAAGAGTTTATATAACACCTCCAAAAATAAGATGCCTGAATTCCATCATACAAGTGAACTAATTTTAAAATTTTGTTTTAAATTCAAGTCAATTTCATAAAAGGTTATAAGAATGTCAAAAGACAAAAGAAAAAACAGATTTTATTATAATGACGATTTCCTTGGAAGCCCACAAGGACGTTCAATGAGGATACTTTCAGAATATTATGGGCCATTAAAGAAAATCACCGAAAATAAAATTCACGATACTATCGTATTTTTTGGGTCAGCAAGAATTAAATCAGAGTCTGAATCAACCAAAATTTTGTCAAAATTAAGTGGTTCTGCATCTGATCAAGAAGAGAAAAGAGCACAAAAAGATGTTGAAATGAGCAGGTTTTATGAAGAAGCTCGACAGTTGTCAAAAAAACTCACTCTTTGGAGCAAAAACCTTGATAACAAAAAATCTAGATATATTATCACCTCTGGTGGTGGAGGTGGGATTATGGAAGCAGCCAATAAAGGCGCTAAAGAAGCAAACGGTATTTCTGTAGGTTTGACAATTTCACTACCTTTTGAAGCTACAAGTAACCAATATATTTCAAATGGTCTAGATTTAAAATTTCATTACTTTTTTATGAGAAAGTTTTGGTTTATTTATTTAGCAAAGGCACTTGTTGTCTGGCCAGGCGGGTTTGGGACTTTGGATGAAGTGATGGAGCTCCTAACATTAATTCAAACAGAAAAGATCAAAAAGAAGCTACCAATAGTCCTTTACGGCTCAGATTTTTGGAATAATGTAGTAAACTGGGATTATCTTGTTGATTGCGGAACTATTTCAGAATCTGATTTAGATTTGTTTCACATATCAGATGATATTGATGATTCATACGATTACATCACCAAATATATTGAAGCCTATAAATTAACAGGACCAAACTTTTAATATGTTGAGAAATACAGTCATAATACTTTTACCGCTATTCCTCTTTGCGCAAACAGAGCCAACCAAAGATTTACATAAAAACAGGCCTAAGGTATGGACACTAACAAATGCAATGATTCATACGTCGCCTGGTGATTTCATTAAAGATGGCTCTATTGTAATACGAAATGGCAAGATTGAAGCTGTTGGTAGATACATTAAATCGCCTAAAGATGCTTATGAAATCAATCTCCAAGGCGCGCATGTTTATGCTGGTTTTATTGAAACATGGCTCGAAACTGAATCCTACAATTCAAAATCAAAAAATGAAAGAAGGCATTGGGATTCTAAAGTTAGGCCTGAATACAGATCTGTTGATAATTTTGATATTAAAGAGAAACATATTAAAGAATTAAGATCCTTGGGCTTTACGACAGCTCACTTAGCACCAAAACAAGGAATATTTAGAGGGCAAACAGGTATTGTGAACTTATCTAAAAGCCCTAAAACGATAAACTCTTCAGTTGCTCAAGTTATTGATTTTAAGTATCAGCCTAAGGGCAAAAGAACTTACCCCAGGTCTCTTCTCGGGGTGATTGCTCACATAAGACAGACTTTTTATGATTCAGAGTGGTATTTAAAATCGCAAGAAATTGTTCAGTCATACCCCGCAGAAAATAGACCCTTAGCTTCAAATTTTTCTCTAGAAAGTTTAGGCCTTACTAGAGCTCTTGAAAAACCATTTGCATTTATATCGTCAGATGATAATTCCGCTTCAAGATTAATGAACATATCAAAAGAGTTTAAACTTAATCCTTGGATTCTTGGTAGTGGTTATGAGTATAGAGAACTGAACCAGTTTAATCAACTTAAACCTTTTTTCATTATGCCTATTGATTTCCCTTCAAAGCCCAGTGTAACCAAATATATGAGCGACCTTCAATATTCAACTGCAGAACTCAAACATTGGGATGTGGCTCCGGACAATCTATCTTATCTTAATAGGGCTGGCCATGATTTTTCCATTACAAGTCATCGTTTATCAAAAAAATCTGAATTCCGTAAAAACCTCGAAAAAATTATTGCTCGAGGCCTTAGCAAAGATATTGTACTTGCAGCACTAACAACGCAACCAGCTGAAGCCTTAGGATTGGAAAAATCTATGGGTAGAGTTGCCAAAGGATATGATGCAAATCTTGTGATTGTTGACGGTGACTACTTTAAGCCAACTTCAAAAGTTGTCAGCCTGTGGATTGAAGGAGAAGAAATATATATCGCCTCAAAAAAAACACCTTCGTTTTTAGGTAATTGGTCTTTAAAGTATAATGGTTCCGCCTATGAATTAAAAATTGAAGACATTCTAAAAAACAGAACAAATGACCCTCGAAATATCGTTTATAAAGGATCAATATTATTTCAAGGAAAAACAGTTGAATTATACAATATCGATATTTTCGAATCATCTATTTCATTTACAATCGATGGCCAAAATATCGGACAAAAGGGTTCAATAACATTCAACGGCGAATTAACAAAATCTCAAATAATTGGAACAACAAAAAACCTGGGTAATGAGTCTCTACCTTTCCAGGCAGATATTAAAATTAGTACTGTTGGTAAAGAGCTTGAGCCCGAGTCGCCTAGTTCATTATCCGTCTTCTCGCCTGATGGGGCATATGGTCTATTTAAGGATTATCCTCAACCGAATGCCATATTAATTAATGATGCAACATTATGGACATGTGGACCAAAAGGGACTCTAGCTGAATGGGATATATTGTTTGTTGGCGGAAAAATAGAGCAAGTTGCACCAGATATTACAGTCCCCCAGGGTAGTGCCATTGTTATCGAAGGAGCAGGTAAACATGTAACCCCAGGACTTATTGATTGTCATAGTCATTCGGCAGCTAGTAGTATTAATGAAGGTACTCAGTATATAACCTCTGAGGTTAGAATGAAAGATGTGCTAGACCCAACAGACATAAATATTTATAGACAACTTGGTGGTGGACTAACCACAGCTAATGTATTGCATGGATCGGCAAACCCTATTGGTGGGCAAAATGCTGTAATTAAACTGCGGTGGGGAGCTGATGCTAACAGTTTATTATTCAAAGGTGCACCAGAGGGAATAAAGTTTGCGTTAGGTGAAAACGTAAAACAATCTAATTGGAGTGGCACAAATAGATATCCACAAACTAGAATGGGCGTTGAGCAAGTTATTCGAGATGCTTTTAGAGCCGCTCTTGATTACAAGCACGAGAACGACAACTATTATCGAAATTCAAAATATCAACGGACAAAAGTTCCGCCTAGAAAAGACCTTGAACTTGATGCGCTCTTAGAAATCCTTGAAGGAAAAAGATTGGTCCATTGTCACTCATACAGGCAAGATGAGATATTAATGCTAACTAGAGTTGCAGAAGATTTTGGATTTAAAATTGCGACGTTTCAACATGTTCTTGAAGGCTATAAAGTTGCAGATAGAATTGCAGAGCATGGAGCAGGAGCATCTACTTTTTCAGATTGGTGGCAATATAAATATGAAGTTATTGACGCAATTCCTTACAATGGAAGTATGATGGCAAAAAGCAATGTTATAGTATCTTTTAATTCAGATGATAGTGAGCTTGCAAGGCGATTAAATACCGAAGCAGCAAAAGCGATTCAATATGGGAATCTTGATCCAAATGAGGCGCTAAAACTGGTAACTATTAATCCTGCAAAACAATTAAAAATAGATAAATTTGTTGGGTCTTTAGAGCCAAAAAAAGATGCTGATTTTGTAATATGGGATGGTGAACCTTTATCAGTTTATAGTAAAGTTGAAGAAACTTGGATTGATGGAATTAGGTACTATTCTAAAACTGAAAATAAAATACTTGAAGATAGAGACGAACAATTAAGAAAAGATATCATCCAAAAAGTATTATCGATTAAAGGCGGTACTGGTACCAATACCAGTAAAAGTATAAATTCAAAAATGTATCACCAGGGTCACAATTGTGATATTTTAGACAATACAGGTGTCTACAATGAATAAAAGCATACTATTAATTTTTACTTTTTCTATTTTGTTATCGAATGATCAGATTCCTGGAAAAGAGCAAAAAAGACCTATACTCTTAAAAGGTGGTATCCTCCATACTGTTTCTACTGAAGTTCTCGAAGGCTATGACATATTATTTTCAAAAGGTAAAATAGTTAGAATTGAAAAAAATATTATGGCATCGCCAGAAACAGATGTTTACGATGTTTTTGGTAAACACATAGTTCCTAGTTACATCGCGCCTTTAACTAGAATTGGATTAGTGGAGATTGGTTTAGTTCGTCAAACACATGATTTTGCTGAAAGTGGCTCAATCAACCCAAATGTGAAAGCAAATGTTAGTTATAATCCAGATTCTGAACTTATACCTATCACTAGGTCAAATGGCGTCCTTATTGCCAATTCCGTTCCAGCTGGTGGGCGAGTTTCAGGTCAATCTTCAGTCATGATGCTTGATGGTTGGACTTGGGAGCATGCAACTTTAAAGCATCCATCAGGCCTACACATAAATTGGCCAGCTATGAGCATCAAGTATGGTAAGAATATAAAAAAATCTGAAAAAAAACAGCGTGAAGAGATACAAAAATCAATCAGAGAACTTGATGATATGGTTCGAGATGTAAGAGCATACTTCCAAATAATAAAACAAAGAGATCGATTATCCAAAGATAGGCAGAAAGTTGATCTAAGACTTGAATCAATGATTCCTTTCATTGTTGAAAAGAAGGGGATTTACATACATGCTGCTGAAGCTAGACAAATTATATCTGCCGTAGATTGGGCAAAAGAAAACGACTTGAAAATTATCATTGTTGGTGGCGCAGACAGCTGGCGACTAACCGACTTTCTTGTAAAAAATAATATTCCTGTTATTTTAGATAAAGTTGAAAAAATTCCAGCAAGGAGATTTGAGCCTATACACTTGCCATACAAAATACCCTATCTACTTCAGAAAGGCGGTGTGCAATTTTGTTTGAGTACTAGAATAGGATACCCCCATGATGGAAATATCCGAAACCTTCCAAACGAAGCTATGCGAGCTGCTGCATATGGCTTAGAAAAAAGCGAAGCCCTTAGATCCATAACGTTAAGTGCCGCAGAAATTCTTGATATTGATGACATGGTTGGTTCCCTTGATATTGGCAAAGATGCTACTTTCTTTATCTCTGATATACCACCCATGGAAATGAATCCCAAAATTTTAATGGCCTTCATTCAAGGTAGAGAAGTCGACCTGAATAATCATCAAAAAATGTTATATAAAAAATATCAAGAAAAATACCGAAGACTTGGCCAAATTAATCAGTAATCAAAATAACGACCTAAATCCACTTGCCTCCAAATAATCCATTTAAAAGTATTGCTGTCTTAGGTGCTGGAATAATGGGGGCACAACTAGCCGCTGTTTTTGCTAATAAAGGGATAAAAACATATTTATTTGATATTTCTAATAAATTAGCAACAAATGGTAAGGACCGTTTAAAAACTTTAAAACCTGCTCCATTAGAAAGTCCTGAAAAGATTAATTTAATAGTTCCTTGTAGTTATAAATCAGATCTTGAAAAAATTACGCAAGTAGACTGGGTATTAGAAGCCGTTGCTGAGAACCTTGATATAAAACTTAAAGTCTATGATACGATATTACCTCTTCTCAAAAAATCTGCTATTTTAACAACAAATACGTCAGGAATAACTCTTAAAGAGCTTTCACAAAAGTTTTCTCCAGAACTAAAAAATAAATTTATGGTCTCTCATTTTTTTAACCCCCCTAGGTACATGCATTTATTGGAATTAATTAGGGGTGAAGAGACTTCCTTAGAAACCTATAATACAATATCCAATTTTGGAAAAAATATATTAGATAAAGGAATTGTTCCCGCAAAAGATTGCCCAAATTTCATTGGAAATCGCGTTGGCATTTTTGGTCTAATGTCTACAATAAATATTGCCTTAAAAATGGAAATTGATATCGAAATAGTCGATGCACTAACAGGATCTATTTGCGGAAGACCTAAAAGCGCAACATTTAGGACAGCAGATATAATTGGCCTCGATGTCTTAAAAAGTGTAGCAATGACCACTTATAAAAAGTCTACTCATGATGAATCTATAGAAATGTTTAAAATACCCGAAGTTATGGAAATTCTCATTGCTAATGGAAACCTTGGTCAAAAAGCAAAAGGTGGTTTTTATAAAAAAGATACTAATGGGAATATTCTAGTTTTTGATCTCAATAATAAAAAGTACAGAACCATGAAAAAAGTAGATTTAGGATTGAAAGAGGAGATTGTTCAAGGAAGCAATGTTTCTCTACAAATAAATACCTTAATAAACCTGAACTCAAAATATGGAAAATTTTTCTGGGAGATTCTATCTGAAATGCTTCTTTATTGTGCAAATCGAGTACATGAAATATCAGATTCTTATAAGGATATAGATAATGCTATGAAGTGGGGTTTTGGATGGCGCTTTGGTCCATTTGAGATATGGGATATGATTGGTTTTTCTTCATCAACAGAAAGAATGAAAGCAGATAAAAAAAATATACCGGAATGGATCAAAAAAATTAAAAATGAAAAAGGGCCTGTTTTTTATTGATATTATTTAATGAAGCGGTAACCGTTTTAAACTTTTTTCTTGAAATATTTTTTCATCCATTTTTGCATCTACTTTAACCTGGTCAAAATAAATATCAGTTTTGTGCTTTTTCTGCAAGTCTTTAACATGAATTTTTGATATTATCTCATAATTATTTACAAAGGCATAATGGAAGTTTTTAATTTTTTTTAGCTTACTTTTTTTATCATAGGAAGCTTCCTGTACAATTTGAAAGTTTTCTTTTGAAACCCATGTTATATGTTTTGAGTACGATGTATTAATGCTTTTTTTTGGTATAACTTCCAAAACATAACATTCTTCTCCCCCAATCTGATCATCTTCAAGTCTTAAATATGTATTATCATCAAGTGACCGACTCATCATATCTTCATAACTAAGATCTGAACCCATAAAAGAATTACTTCTTCTGTTTGCATTAATTCTTCGAATTTTGTTAAAGGCAGGCAACCATATACGCATTTCAGTCTTCCTGTCTTCACGCTCGATTTTCAAAAATGACATACCTCTATCAGACTTAGGCTCTAAAACCCAAATCATCTGTTTTTGGCTCTGGCTTGCTGTTTTTGATATCATTACATTTTTACGAGATTTATTTTTAGCATTAGTCAATGTCATCGAAATTCGGCTAGTCATATTTTGAGGCTTATCTTTATTATCAAGCTTCTTAGCTAATTCGTAACCAGTTTGTGCTGATAAATTATTTATTAAAAGAAAAAATTGAATCGAGCAGATAATAAATAGTTTAATCATTTTGAATAACTAGTCTTTAATAATTCAACTGAAGCTGCAAGCAATGTTAATGTGCCGAAAGCTGTAGAAAACATAGCAAACACCATTAAACCCCCAACGTATTGGACAGGAATGAAAGTAGAAAATAATAAAGCTCCAAAAGACATATTCGATGCTGCATCTAATACGATTGGATAACCAACCTCATTTATAACTTTATTTGATATCCCATTACGAACTTTATCCTTGATTAATCTTCTGTATTGGTAAATGTAATGAATAGAAAAATCGACACCAACACCAATAATAACTGATGACAAAAGTGCTGTTACATGACTCAAATGAATACCTGCAATACCCATAAAGCCAAAATTAATTAAGACTGCCGTGACAAGTGGAACTATTGAAAGGAAGCCCCATGAAAAGTTCTTAAAAAATATTGATGTAATTAGACAAATAAGTATAACTGATGAAAAAATACTTATTACTGAAGATTCAATAACCAAATAAATTAAATCTCTAATCACAATAGCCATTCCGGTTATTGACGCATTACTAATATGCTTAAAGTCATATACCTGATCTTCAATTTTTTTTACGAACTGAATAATTTCTTCTGTACTCATAACGCGACTTAAAGCAGTTATTAGACCCACTTTATAATTATAATCAACTATTGTATTTAAGTCATCTTGATCTCCGGATATTGAATACATCATTAAAAGATTGCTTACTTTTTTTTCATCTTTAGGAACAATTTCAAATTCAGGATTATCATCTATAAGTATGCGATGCATTTGTTTAACAACATCCACTATGGAATAGCTAGTTGTTACCTTTGGGTTGCTGTTCAATAATGTTTGCATCTCCTGCATTTCATTCAATGTATTAGGATCCTTGATAGGCGCTTCTACTCTAATACGTACATCCATTGTACCCGTCATCTCTTGATCTATAAAATCAATACTTTTCCTAAAATCAGTATCTTCTTTAAAAAAATTCGCAATATTAACATCCACTTTTAGCAATGATAATCCCGCAGTTCCAATAAACATAATTATCATTCCAACTACTAAAATTGATTTTGGTTTTGAAATTACTAATTTGCCAAATTTAGAAATTATATTTTCTAAATACCCATTTTGCGATATTGCTTTCGAATTTAAATCCCATCTCTTTAACGACATTGCTGCTGGTAAAAAAGTAAGACTTAAAATAAAAGCATATAATATCCCAGCACTTAGGCATATCCCATAACCCATTAGTTGATTTATTGGCGCAAAATAAAGAGTAAGAAACGCAGCAATTGTGGTAACACTAGTTAAAAATATCGGCACGAATAGAGTGTCTATCGATTTGGCTATTGATTTTTTTATATTGCCATTATGCCTCATCTCTTTAAAAAATTTTGTAACAACATGAACTCCATCAGAATTTGCAATCGTAAGTAAAATTATTGGCATCGATGAATTTATAATGGTGAAATAAAAATTTTCTGATCCTGTCAAATAAACTACCCACCCCATCAATCCAGCCATAACAATTAGAGATTGGATAATGACAGAGAATATCATCCCTACCGCAAATAAATCCCGAATGTTAACCAATAAAATCAGACTCATCAAAACAAGACCAACCCCAAGTAGTTTTGATATATCATTTTTTATCATACCAGGGACAGACCCAGTAATGTATGCAGTCCCACCATAATGTATTTCATAATTTTTAGATAATAAGCTATCGCCTATCTCCACGACTATATCTCTAACAACATTATGAGCAATACTGTCATTTGGCTGTACCATTATATTGAAATAATTGCCATCTTTGCTTATTGACCTCGCTCTAATAGACTGATTATTATATACATATTTTTTTATTCCATTTATTTGAATGTCGTCTAGTTCTTCGCTTGGTTGCAATGAGTGGACCTCTAAAAAACCATCAACATTTTCAATTTTTGGCAAATTTGAAAGGCTTGTAATTTTTTTTATCTCAGGTCGAGATTCTAATTCATTTGTTAATTTCCAAAGATCAGAAAAAGAGCTTTTATTAAAGATCGTTTTATCTTTATAACCAAATGCGATAAAAATAGATTCTGTGCTTCCAAATTCATCCTGCACCGCATCCCAGGAAAGCTTTGAGCTCATATTATTTGGAAGCATTGCGAGCATATCATCATCAACAACAATAAATGTCATGCCCAATCCAAAAATTGAGGTAAAGGCAAGGGGGAATAAAATAGACTTTAAGGGGTTTTCAATTACCTTCCTGGTAATCCAAAATTTGATAGAAAATTCTTTATTTTTCGATTTCAACGAAGATAGTTCATTACTTGATAAATTAGAGCCATTACATCTTGAAAGTTTACTTCTGAATCTTCATTGATATCTGCAGGTGGAGTTTTTGGATAAAAACCGTAATGCATATCGACAACGTATATCAAGTCGAAGACATCATTGGAAGAGTCAAAGTTTACATCGCCAATAATGTAATCGGGGAAACCTGTTGAGTCACTTCCTCCAAAAAAATCAATTGAATATTTCTGTGATCTAGCTATCATTATGTTTGCCCCTGGGTACTCATAATTCCAAACCGTATTACCTAACGAATCGACTTCAAAGATTGTAGCATCATCAGCAACTGAAACAAGAGTATTACCATTTGATAATCTAAATGCTCCACTTTGAACATTTGAATGAAAATCACCTGTATGCATCCACTCTAATTCATTTGGGCCAAAAGGCTCTGTTTCGTTGATAATATAATTAGTACTGTCTGAGTTCAAAGGTGGCGAAATTTCAAAAACAGCAGAGGTTAAATTTCCATAATTATTATTGAATAAAATTAAATTTCCTTGCCCAGGATACCCTTCTTTGATCCAGTTTACTCCATGCTGACTATCTAATCTTTGAGACGAATTCGAGCCTCGATCATATGCTGAGGGATTACCCCAGCGATATAAGAAATCGCCTCCTTTGCCAGAGTTTCCGCCAGTATGTCCTGCCGCTTCAGCGGTAGTTGTACTATGATCAATTATGTATATTTCATTTTGATGTCTAGAACTAATTACAATCTGGTCTAGAAAAGGATTGTAATCTATCGCATTAATATGCATCCAGTCAGCATTGCTACCGCCTGGCCCTCCTCCACCACCGACTTCACCATAGTTAATATCCATTAATTGTGGATGAGCAGACACTGTTCCATAACCTGGTAAACTTTGATCTGAATCTTGAACTAAATGATCCCATAAGTGCCACTCCCAAACAATATTTGCACCATTTGGCGGCGTCATTTCAAGCTCTAAGATTGCAGTTGACCACATCTCATTTAATGGGTTATCAAGAGACACTCTACCCATAGCGTATGCTTCAGTTGCTGTTTTTTTCTCCCATGCGATAACCAATATATTCCCATTTGGAAGAGGCTGAACATCATGATGATGTTGATAGGTTTGATTTGAAATAATGTATTCCCATAATATAGTCCCATCCCAAGCAATGTGAGCGACTCCGCCACCTACGCCTCCGGCACTCATAGTGGGACTTTCTACTCTAAAAGGATATATGATTGAACTGTCAGGCAGTAGATATGGCATGCTTGCAGCACCTCTAGAATGAACCCATGTATGAATAATATTATAATCATTATCATAAAGATAACTAGTACCCCCTGTAGCGCCGCTAGGCCCACCTCCAGTAGGCGAAAAAAGAGTGTAGCCATCAAACACTTCTGCATTTAAATCTGCTTTAAATACTAATGTCAGTAATAACAAAATATTAATTTTATAATTCATAGTTATTTTCCAATTAAATAAAATTTTGACCGCTCAATTATTTGATTAATAAAATTTTAACTATTAGACTCTTAATGCGTCAAATAGTTAAATAAATTCTTTCAAAAATTATAACAATTTTTATACAATTAAATTCCAAATACATAACAAGCTATGAATATAAACAGAAAATTAGAAGCCTATAAGATTGTTGGAAACACATTTGGGGCATGGTTCAGCCCAATTATTACAGGGTTTTTTCTAAGTATGATGCGATTGATTGTTTCAATTTTCTTATTTATTGATAAAATCTTTTATAAAATAGCTCGAAAACCTAGCCTGCATAAACCAATTGTAATTGTTGGAAATCCTAGATCTGGCACTACTTTTTTACAAAGATATTTGATTAATAGTGGCCTCGGTAAAGGGTCTCAACTTTGGCAATTAATTTATCCTTCGATAATTCTTCAAAAAGTAATAAAACCATTTTTACCAGTCTTAGAAAAATTAAGCCCAGCCCGTCACCATTCAACAGAAGCACATAAAACAAGTTTAACATCTATCGAAACAGATGACGTTGGTCTATTTTTTAGATATTTTGATGGCTTCTTCCTCTATGGGTTTTTGTTCTCATTTGCAGATGAAGATTTTTTTAAATATTTTGATCCAGAACACAGAGATACTAGTAAAAGGGATTTTGATTGGTATGAAAATGTTTGGGCAAGGAAAACATATAAAAAAGATTTACCTTACATAGGAAAACTATTTTCTCTAAGCACAAATCTTCCCTCTTTTCAAAAAAGATTTCCTGATTCTAGAATCTTATATATGATAAGAGATCCATTAAGTGTAATCCCATCAGGTTTAAGTTTAGTAACGGGTGTCCTTGATAAAAGGTTTGGATTTTGGAGTTTGGACACAAATATTAGAGAAAAATATATCGAAAGACTTTATAATGCACTCATTACCCTGTTAATACGATTTAATAATGATTGGGAAAATAATAAAATTGACAAATCAAGGGTAATGATAGTTCGATATGATCAAATGATGGAAAATTTTGAAAAACTTATGGACGATATTTTTATTTTTACAAACCATAAACCTTCAGAAGAACTTAGAAATGAAATTAAAAATACCGCTGAAAAACAGAAAAATTATAAAAGTAAGCACAAGTATGATTTAAAAAAGTTTGGACTATCTGAAGAGAGAATAAAAAAAGATTGTTCATCAATATATGAGACATTTTTGAATAAATGAGACACTTAAAATCAAATTTATTTACGCTTTTATTTTTTCTAAACCTAGGGGTCTATTATAGCGAGTTAAATCTAAAAGATTTTAAGAGTCCAATAGAGTGGAATATCATTCAAGAAGGTGATATTGAAATCAAATGGACAAATTATCAAGGATTTCCAATATGCAAAGTGAGTTCTTCATTACCATATTCAATTGAACCAATAGCTAAAATCATTGAAGATGTAGAACACTACCCAAAAGTATTTAGAAGAATTCATGAAGTTAAAATTTTAGGAGAAAACACAGTTCATATAATGCTTGACATGCCTTTTCTACTTGCAGATAGAGATTATGTTATAAAGCATAAAAAAAGCAGAAAAGATTCTGAATGGGAGTTTTCTTTCGTTTCTGGAAACCATAAAAATGCTCCATTAAATAAAAACTATATACGATTAATAAATGCAGCAGGCAAATGGGAGCTTTCCCCTAAAAATCAAAATGAGACCTTGCTTAGTTATACTTGGAATGGAGAACTTTTAGGTGATTTTCCTGATTTTGCTCTGCAAAGAGCTTGGAAAACTCAAGGAAATGAAATCATACAATGGATAACATATGCGCTTAAATAAAATTCTTTTTATAATCTTCTTATTTAATTTCGCTATAAGTCAATCCTCTAACACAATTAGTGGCTTTGTAGATTTTAATTATATTTCAAGATTATCAGATGGCTCTTTAATAAACCTACCTTACAGGTTGCTTCGTTTTAATGTGGACCATGAAAGCAGTGATATTTTATTTCGATCTAACATAGATGTTGAACATAAGTTAAGAGAATCTACCCACTTTTTATCAGACCAATCGCCCACTGACTTTAGCTTAGATATGCGTGAGTTTTATTTACAAATGTTTACATCATGGGGTGAGTTCAAAATTGGTAAAATGATTCATAGTTGGGGTAATGTTGATGAAAATAGTCCGATTGATGTTGTCAGTCCATATGATTACTACTATACATTTGAAAGTGGTTCAGATAAAAAGCTTGGTGTGTTTTCTTCAGCTATCGATTTATACCTAAATAATTACAAATTTGGTTTCACTTTATCTCCCTTGCACAATACGCACAGGACACCTCAAGAAAATGATGATTTTCCGATTAAACTTCCCTCGAATCCTTCTAGTGAAGAGTTTATGAAAATAAGAGGAATGCCCCTAGAGCTTGGGATTTATGCTGCAAGAACATTTGGCGTTGGTGATATTTCAATCAATTATTTTGAAGGATATGATCGATTATTCAACTTATCAGGAGTCAATGTCTATGCATTTGGTCCAGATAAAAGTTTTTCGATTATTGACATAATTTATGGATATAGAAAAACGAAAATGCTTGGTTTTGGATCTACTTTATTTTTAGGAAATACAACAATTAGAGGGGATGCCGCATTTTTTAATACCTCAGATAAAAATAGCGCTGATGACTTTTTGTTAAGGACAAGTTCTTATCAATCACAAATTTATGATTCCTTGCACTACTCATATCCCCTAAAAGAAAAAGCCAACTATTTTCAAGCAACATTACAACTTGAAGTTGATTTACCTTTTGATATAAAACTTATAGGACAATTATTTGCTTACGACACGCTTGATTATCAAGCTGACAGCTTACCTATTGATAATGATATATCAATACCCAACCTAGAGATTAGTATAGATGAATTAGATCCAAAAAATATATTTACACCTGGATATGGATCATCTCTTGGTGTCCTCACTAAAAGAGCTATTATTATATCTTTAAATAAAACATTTGCAAATGAGCAACTAACTATTTCAGGCTCTTCACTTTTAGATATTGATAATACCAATTTTAATGGTTCAGTCCCCGGTCTCATATTTTCATTTGAAACATCGTATATTATAAAAACAAATCTTCACCTTGTTTTAGGTTACACAAAAATAAAAGGCAATAATAAACACCCATTAGGGGAAGACTATAGAATTAATATAATGGAAGATTTTTCTCATGTCCGCGCAAATTTGAAATTCAATTTTTAATTGAGACCCTAGGATGAGTATTAAAATAACAGGGTCAGGAATATATTTGCCTCCTAAAGTTGAAAAATCAAAAACAACTGCTAAATTTATAAATGAAAGTACTGAATGGATAATTGCAAAGACAGGGGTTGAGGAAAGAAGAATATCTGAAATAGATGTAGATGAAATGGGGGCAGTTGCTGCTAGAAAAGCATTAGCAGGTAACGGTATTCCAGATTTAATTATTAATGCTTCAGGAGTCCCAAAACAAACTATTCCAGATACTTCTGTATTTTTTCAAAGAGAACTCAAAATAAAAAATGTCCCTTGCTTTAGTATTCATGGGACATGCCTATCGTTTCTTATCGCTTTAAATAATGCCAGAGCTCTAATCAATTCAAATATATATAAAAAAATTCTAATTATATCTTCAGATAGAGGTTCAATTGGCAGGAACCCAAAAGAACCTGAAAGTGCTGCACTATTAGGAGATGGTGCTGCCGCAATATTGATTGAAAAAGAAGAAACTAATTCAAAGAATTTTCATTATTGGAAAATGAACACCTGGTCAGAAAATGCTGAGTTAACAGAGGTCAGAGGAGGCGGCACATTCAAGCACCCCTTAAATCCCGAGACTTCGATAGAAGATAATTTTTTCACAATGGATGGGCCTTCAATATATAAGTCAGCGAGAAAAAAGGCCTTTAAAATGGTCCTGGAAACTTTTAAAAATTCAGGATTTAAAAAAGACAATGTATCATGGGTAATTCCACATCAAGCTTCCTTAAAAGCAATTAATGCTTATCATGATTACGGTAGATTTGAAAAAAATAAAATTATAAACATTGTATCTAAAACTGGAAACTGTGTAGCAGCATCAATTCCTATGGCACTTGCTATAGCCATAGAAGATGGCAGAATTCAACGTGGTGATCTATTATACTTCATTGGTACTGGAGCAGGTCTATCAATGGCTTGCGCACTGATTACCTATTGACATTACTTTGTTAACAATCCTTTACGAATAAATGTCTGGGTAGGTGTTTTTACTTTAATTAAATACATACCACTACTTACATTGGTTGCATTCCACTTATAATTGTAATTACCCTCTTCAAGTATTCTATTGTTCAAAACGTCAATTAAATTTCCTTTAATATCATAGATTGAAATATTCACATAATCACGTTTTAAAAGGACTATTTTTATATTTGTATGGGGATTAAAGGGGTTGGGGTAAAGGTTGTCTATACTGATATAATTAGGCATAACCTCAGCTTCATTAATCCCAGCATAATCACATTCCTGCAATGATTCAACTTGAAAAGAATAATAAAACTGATCAAGACTCACGTTAAAATTTGAACTATTCTCTATGCACTCTGGGATATTATCACAAAGATTATTTCCACCAACAGCAAAGTATGGAAACCAAGCACTGTCATCATTATTCCAATCAATGGTCATACTGCAGATACAATCAGGGAGTGATTCTAGTTTGTTATTAAATAACCATAGGTATTCTAGTTCATTTAATCCACATAACGAAGATGGTAAGGAATCAATTTTATTATAGCCAAGATCTAAATATTTGAGACTGGATAAGCTATCTAAGTTTTCAATAACACTTTCTAAAATATTATTTGAAATGTATAACGATCTGAGTTCTTTTAATTTTTCAAAATTTAAAGGTAGTGATGATATTCTATTCCATTCTAAATATAAACCACTAAGTTTGGTCCAATTTCCAATAGATTCTGGCAAAATAAAAATTGTATCATTCACACCTGAGCTATTACCATAATTACCTGCCACTAATATTTTAAGTCGACCGCTGAACCATGATTGGGTTCCCAAATGAAGAGGTGATTCATAATTTAGATTATTATCATTTATAAGATCATTTAATACACTTATATCTTCATTATAAAAGCAACTGTCTCCAAAAAGGATATTTACATTACTCGGTAATGAATCAATATATGTATATGCGCTATCGCATTGTGAAAACACTATATGCATATTCATTAATACTAATACTGAAAAACTTTTGTAAAAATGCTTCAATTACTTTAAGTATAAAATTTTCTTGAATTGAGTATTGATAGAGTTGTCAATACTTAAAAAGTACAACCCCGATGGATGACTCTCAGCATTCCACAACGTATGAAAATTACTTGAATTTGATATTATTGGTATACTTGCAACAGTTTTACCATTTATATCATATATATCAATACTGAGTCCATTTTCTAAAACATTTTCTACATTAAGATGAACAAATGAATTAAATGGATTTGGAAAGGGCATTTTCAGATTAGCACTCTTAGGAACTATTAAAGATTCAGTATTTAAACTTAATTCATCTATATAGAGCTCGTTAATAACTGTTTTAGCTAATGAAGGTTTTTGGGAGGGTGCTACAACCATCTGGTAATAATTACTATTTGCTGAACTGCTCGTTTCTCCATTAAAAGTAATAATTTGCTCTTCTCCTGGCGAGAGTTCCACATATCCACTAAAATTATCAAACCAATTTAATTCTTCAACAAACTCATAATTGAAAACATCTGAAATAGAGCCTTCATTTTTCAATGTGAATGATACAGAAGCACTGCCCAATGCCAGTGGAATACCCGCACCAAATTCATTACCCTGTTCTTGATTAATCGAAAGACCATTTGATATTAAACTGAAAGCAATTGGATATAGGCTTGAAACTCTATTCGCTCGATAAACAGCACAGATTGGTTCACATAAGTTATAATTTCCTTGCCAAACTTGTACTCCATCACTGTTTACTTCAATTGAAGTGCCGTTACCACCAACAGTTGTGATAAGGTAATTTCCATTGTCAAGTTTTTGAGCATTACCAGATGCGAATCCGAAGAGATTTTCTGGTAAAGAATGCTCCCAAATAATTGATGCTTGGTCATTTAAAATCGATAATTCTAAAGCTCTAGAAGTAGGGACCTCAGTATTTAAAAAATGTTGGCTTAGATTTCCATTGTCAAATGTGACAATATTCCCGTTTTCAAGTTTCTGTAAACCATGCTGAAAACTAAACCCAAAATCGTTTCCTAAAGTAACTTCGCCTGAAGGCATATCTCTTCCCATATTCCAGATAACCTCACCACTTGGGTAAGCGATCTTTGTTATTCTTGATAAATGTCGAATGGAAATGTATATCGCGCTTTCCTGTTCAGAAAATATCATTGCGTTAAGGTGCGTCCAATCATACTCTTGATAACCAGTAGAACTAGGTAACCACGTCCCTCCAAGAGCATCAAAATCTTCCATGGAAAAATGGTCAAATACATTCCAACTCCAAACAACTTCTTTAGTATCTTTATCCCACTCAACAAGTTTGTCACCAACCCAAGGGAATTCAACTGATAAACCATTTGCTGCAAAACCAAAACCTTGGTAATCAGATGTCCAAGGACCAATTGGAATAGGCCCTAACTGACTAGTGGAAACAATACCCATGTAGTTACCATTTGGAAGTTTAACAAGGTCATGGTGCAAAAACTGATCATTTGGTTCTTCCCAAATAAAATCATTATCTATAGAAAAATCAATTCCAGGCAAATTATGTTCTAATGAATTATCAGAAATGCACCCTAGTAAATCAAGTGCAGGAGAAGAATTATAATAAACAATTTTTTTATCACCGGTATTCCATACCTCTTTCCCATTCATATCAATCATTGCGCTAAAATAATTATAAAATGATCCAAATATTGTAAGGCCAGGACTAACATTATTTTCATCATAAATATTGACAGTTGATTCCGAACGCTTTTGCCCAGTAAAAAAATGATATGTTTCAGACCACTCGCTTGTTAGCGAACTTTCAAAAATCGGTCTTATTCGCCAATAATATTTTGAATCCCAATTAATAATTTCTTTTTCAATAAAAATTAATGAACTGACATTAGCTGTCCTTATTACGCTATCAAAAAGAGAATCAGTAGAAATTTCAAGGTTATAACTATCTGCTTCAGGGTATTGATTCCATTCAAAAAGAACATGTATATAGTTTAGGACACTATCATTAGTTGGTAAAACTAGTTGAGCATTCAAGATTTGAAAAAACCCTGAATATATTAAAAATATGGCTGAAAAATAATATTTGGTCATTAAATAATATTTTTAAATGAAAGATAAACTTTTAATAAAATCATAAATCTGTTCGACAAGTTTTTCAGGATCAACATCACTAGAATCGATTACAAGCTCAGCATTTTGGGGAGCTTCATATGGATCAGAAACGCCTGTAAATTCTTTCACTACCCCTTTTCTTGCTAATTTATAAAGACCTTTAACATCTCTCTCCTCGCACTTTTCTAACGAAGTCGAAACATGTATCTCAATGTATCCGCCTAATTTTGAAATAAGATTTCTGTTATATGATCTATCTTTTTCATAAGGTGCTATAGGAGCACAAATAGCGATGCCACCATTTTTTGTTATTTCACTTGCTACATACCCAATACGCTTGACGTTTAAAGATCGATGCTCTTTTGAAAAACCTAATTCACTCGATAAATGAGTTCTAACAATATCTCCGTCTAAGAGTGTTACAGGTTTATTTCCATTCTCTAACAGTTTTATTAATAGACCATTTGCTAAAGTAGATTTCCCCGAACCCGACAATCCTGTAAAAAAGACTGTAAAACCTCTCTTAGAAATAGGTGGTTGAGATTTTTGAAGCTCATTAGCCACCTCTTTGTAGGTGAACCATTCTGGAATATCTTTCCCTTTATCAAGGTAATCTCTTAATTGAGTCCCAGAGACTGTTTTATAATTAGTATCACTTGGAATTTCATCAATTGGCTTGTAAATATTTTCATCTGGAAGGTAAACCAAAAACTTAAAAGGCACCATTTTAATTCCAATTTCTTCTTCAAATTTTTGAAGCATTTCTTGAGCATCATAAGGCCCATAAAATGGATTACCTTCTTTATTTAGGCCTGGCCCAGCATGATCTCTACCAACGATTAAATGAGTACAACCATAGTTTTTTCTAATAAGAGCATGCCAGAGTGCTTCTCTTGGCCCACCCATTCTCATTGCTAACGGTATTAAACTTAATATTGCTTTATTTTTTGGATACTTATTTAGTACATGCTGATAACACCTCACTCGAGTATAATGATCGACATCTCCAGCCTTAGTCATACCAACTACAGGATGAATTAATAGATTAGCGTCTAAATCTTCTAGTGCTTTTAATGTCATTTCAACATGTGCTTTGTGTAGCGGATTACGTGTTTGGAAAGCGACTATATTATACCATCCTAAATCTTTGAACTTTTGTTTCAGATTTTTTGGACTAAGACGCAAATCTTTATAATCATAATGGTGAGGTAAGTCTATTAATTCTACTTTACCGCCTATATAAATATTGTTACTATAATTAAGTAGATAATCAACTCCGGGGTGAGATACGTCTTTAGTGCCAAAAATTAATTCTGCTTCTTTATATAAGTCTGGCTCCCATTTATTTTCAACCTCTAGAACTGCAATTGAAAATCCTTCCTTGTCCTTCAAGGTTATATTTTCCCCGATTGATATTGATTTAGAAAATTTTGAGTTAACATCCAGGGTGATAGGCATTGGCCATACACTACCATCTGAAAGTCTCATGTCAATCAATACATTTTCATAATTCTCTTTATTTAGAAAGCCATTTAAAGGAGAAAAACCTCCGTTTAAAATCATTTCTAAATCGCAAATTTGTCTGTCTCGCAACACCCAAGATTTATATTTAGAAGCATCTTTTTTAAATTTTTTATTCATTATTTAATTACTCCTTGTAAAATACTTTATTAATTAGACCCGGTTTCAACTAATTGGTTAAAAATGATTATTTAATTAATTTTTTTCTATCAAAAAAGATTCTGTAAAAACTTGATCATCTAACCCTGTATCTGGCTTAAAAGCGGCCACTTTCATGATAGTGTAATTACCATTTTCTTTGCGCATCTCTAATATTTTCGGGAACCAATACTTACCCATTTTGACTATTTCCTTAAAATGCAACGTTTTCTCTAATTTTGATTGCGCTGAAAAATATTCTACTTTTCTAATTTTCCATATTTGAGTATCAACATATATTTTTTTCCCCCAATATGAACTCTCTTTTATTGGAGAAGATTCAATAATGATACAATCTTTATTATTAATTATTTCTTTTCCATAAATCTTAAAACTATCATCAGAAATCTCTCTGCTTTCCAAATCTTCGTAAATGAAATCTGTAGACATAAAAGATTTTGATTTTTCTTTAGATTTAATTTTTTTTGCTGTTTTCAATATTGGAAGAAAAAACCATTGCTCTGATAAACCATTAAATTTTGTCCAACTTAATAAGCCGGTGCCCTCAACGGATTTAGGCTCTAAAAATTTAACTAATGATTTTTTCTTGTAATCACCGTCATCATACAATTTTTCATAACTGATAAAAGCTCTATTTTTTTGCTTTGTTTTGCTTCCCTTTTTTCTAATTATTTCTAGATGAACCTCTGATATTGATGTCTTTGGGTTTGGGTGAGCTATTACTCTTTCCATAATTTCCAATGCCTCAGGGTTGCTATCGCCAGCAAAAACGACATTAATAAAAAACAAAAAAGACAAGATTTTATTCATCCGGTTTTTCTTTTTCATCTTTTATAAAGAGTAGACCAATTGGGGTGAAAACTAGACTAATTAAAGCCACGGTAAGATAGTCTTGCCGCTGTTTAAACTCTGATAATCCTGCTAGTTGTAAGCATAAAAATATATAGATAATTAATAGTAGATCTGAATTTTTAGAACCCCATGACACAATGGTTTTAAGGTTGTAAACTTCAACTACACCTTGATTATCTGGATTTAAATAATAATTATAGAACCACCAGATTATAGCTAGCCCTGATAAAAAAAGTATAATAAGGCTAATTGATTTATCTTGGTTTTTCTTCATTATTTATATAAAAAACTAGGTTTTATAAGACTTACGATGGCTGGTAAAATCGCCATTCCACCAACTAAACAAAAACCAATTGAAGCCATAATTAAAATACTAAATTCTTTTAAAGGCATAAATACTGAAAACATTAGTACAGAAAAACCTACGATTACAGAAACGCCATTAAATAGAATACCCTTACCTGAAACTTTCATCGTGTTAGAGATTGCTGAGTCTAGATCATATCCTTCTCTAAGGTATTCTCTTAGATGCCAAAGAAAATGAACGGAATAGTCTATTCCAACTCCAACAAGAATACAGGTTAATAAGGAGGTTGTCATGTTTAAAGGAATACCAAAATTTCCTAATAAACTAAATATAAGTATTACTGCAAGCATCATAGGTAGACTAGCTAAAACACCGCCGACAAAAGATCTGAAAACGATTGCCATTATCATAAATAATATCAATGAGGCCATTGCAAGACTAATAATTTGGCCTCTAATAACAGAATGACTAACTGCTCCTAACAATGCTGCTGGCCCAGACAACATAGGATTAATTGGGTTACCATCATAGTAATTCGAATGAATATAATCTTCGGTGTCATCCACTAAAGCCATTAAATCTGCAGTACTAACTTTTTTAATTCTTACAAATCCTTGCGAATAATTAGGATCATCTGTATCGTTTAATATTAAATCAAAGTCATTGTCTTCCCCTGCTATCGAGTATAAAAACATGTACTGTTCTATAAGGTCACGACTGAATGGAATTTTCAAAGAATCAATGTTGCCGTTGTTAAAAGAAAAATGCATTTTTTTTATCACATCTGCTATAGAGTAAGTAGAACTAACTACATCATTTTTTTCTTTTATGTGGTTCATAAGTTTATCGATGTGGTTTAAAGAATTAGGATCATAAATATCCCCTTCTATAAGAATGTTTAATTGAGTTGAACCTCCAAAAACCTCATTTATGACGGCACTAGCTCTCCTTATTTTTGAATCTTTAGGAAAATAATTATCTGGTACTGTATCTATGGTAATATCTCTGATGCCAAATGAAAATAAGAACATCCCTGAAAATAATAATATTAAAAAAGTCGAATTATTTTTTACAAAAAATTTTCCCCAATTAACAAGAAAATTATTTACTGCTTCTAGACTTTTTTCTTTACCGAGATAGGTTGGTCTTGGCACTAAAATTAAAATTGCAGGTATGAATAGAAGACTTAAAAAGAAAGAGACTGCTATGCCAAAAGAAACTAATGCTCCAATTTCTCGCACTTTTGTGAGTTCGTGAGTTAATAAACTTAAAAAACTAATTACTGTTGTAAAACCGGCTAAGAAAATCGGCATCCCAAGTCTTTTCATAGTCCTCTTTAATATTTCAACTCTATCAAGATTTTGATCTAATTTTGTAAATTCATAATAATGAGATATAATATGGATACCATAATTATTTGCAATCGCGATAAGCATTATTGGAATCAAGCCACCAATAATCGGTACAGATATTCCTAGCCAAGCCATTAATCCAAATGTCCATAGTATTGAAAACGCAACAACAAATAAAGGTAAGAATGTTCCAGTCCAACTTCTAAAACTTAAGATTAAGAGTACTATCATTAAACCGAGAGCAATAGGTGTAAAGGTCCTCATATCTCTCTTCACACTATCAATGGACTCAGCAGCTGAGATTATAGAACTAGCAATGTAAATATTTTCTGGGTCTTCAAATCGATTAACTATTCGAAATAAGTTTTTTCTGAAAGCAATCTCATCGAAATCTGTTGGAGCCGAAATTTGAGCCACAAAACACATAATATTAAGATCTGAGGAAATTAAGCTCCCAATGATTTCGCTTGCCTGAATGGTTTCAATAAAATTTGAGGTTTCAATTGAATCTTCTGGTATTTTTTGAAGAATTTTTTGTATTTCAAAACCACCATCATCAGGGACAATATATTTTTGATTATATATAGACCCAACGCGACTTACCGAGGGAATGCTTGCTAGAGAATCATGCATAGAGGAAAACTTCATAAGGGTAGTCCTGGATAATAAATCTTCAGATTCAACAGCTATGATTACAATTTCGTTACTACTGAATAAATCTTCTGCTAATTCCATATTTTTAACAATTTTATGATTTGGTGGGACCAATGATCTAAGACCTGGATCAATTTTTAATTCAGGAATTTTCCACATGAAAAAGATTGTTAAAAGAATGATAGAGGCAATTATCGTTCTTGGATAATATGCGTCTAATAAGAAGATACGTTTTATAATACTTTTTAAATTCATAATCTTTTAATGAATTAAAATTTACAGAGTATTATTTAAGATGTTAAGAACTAGAATATCTATTTTTTTTATTAGTAATATCTCAAATGAATGGATTCAAAAATACTGCTTTAGTGATAGCAAATGGTGAATTCCCTTATCATAAATCGGCTTTATCACCTCTTAAACAAAACTGGAAAATTATTTGTATTGATGGAGCTACTGATAAACTTAAAGCTCTTGGCAAAGAGCCCGATATTGTAATAGGTGATTTTGATTCAACGAAAATTCAAAAAACTGAGCGAACAAATTTATGGATTGAAACACCGAATCAAAATAAAACAGATTTAGAGAAAACTTTTGAGTGGTGTGTTAAGAATCAAATTAAAGAAATTGTTTTACTCGGAGCAGGTGGTCAAAGAGAAGATCACCTTTTAGGTAATCTATTTTTAGTATCAAAATTTTATAATGATTTAAACATCGAGGTTGTCACGAACTATTCAAAAATAATTTGCGTGAGTGGCTCAAAAGTTATTAAAGCACAACCAGGTCAAAACATATCTATCATCGCTTCTGAAGTTGTCGATAACATAAAAATAATTGGCTTAAAATATAGTTTAATAAATAAAAAGCTATTTCCATCTTCAATTGCGATTTCAAATAAAGCTATAAGTAGTCAATTTGAGATTGAATCGACAGGGAAAGTTTTTGTATTCTTAAATCATATAGATATTGAATGACTATAAATAAATACGATCTAATTATTGTTTTTGGATATTTTATCGTCCTCTTTTTTATAGGTTTTTTTCGTAAAAAAGAAGACCAAGTTTCTCAGATTGACTATATTCTTTCTGGTAGAAAATTAAGCTTGCCAGGGTTTGTAATGACTTTAGTAAGTACTTGGTATGGAGCAATTTTAGGCGTTGGTGAGAATACCTACCTATACGGTATTCAGACTTGGTTTATTTTTGCGCTACCTTATTATGTGTTTGCAATAGCTTATGCAATATGGCTGACAAAAGTTATATGGAATAAAAATATATTATCTATTCCTGATATTTTCAGAAAAAGCTATGGCGATGAAGTTGGCATCATTAGTGCTATTTTTATATTTGTTCTTTCAAGCCCAGCTCCTTACATATTGAGCCTTGGGGTATTAATTAATTTTATATTTCAAATAAAATTAGTTTGGTGCCTTTTAATTGCTACAATTTTTAGTACGATATATGTTTGGAGGGGTGGCTTAAGCTCAATAATCAAAACTGATTATTTACAACTAATATTAATGTTTTTAGGGTTTTTTGCATTAATTGGTTTTTCTTGGTACAATTCGGTCTCACCTTTTATGCTATTTAAATCTTTGCCAGATAGCCACATTGGCCCCTTAGGCGGAAATTCGATACAATATGTTCTAGTATGGTTTTTTATAGCAGTATGGACAATCATAGACCCCAATTTTTTTCAAAGATGTGCAGCTGTTAAAAATCCAGAGATCGCAAAAAAAGGGTTATTGATTTCAGTATGTTTTTGGTTCTTATTTGATTTAATGACATTAACTGCTGGGCTGTATGCATATATTTTTATTATTCCTGAAAACCCCGTTATGACATATCCGTTATTAGGATTCGAAGTTTTACCACCTGGTTTCTTAGGACTTTTCCTTATCTCTATTTTTGCAATTATTATGTCGACAATTGATTCTATGAGCTTTGTTAATGCAATTACAATTGGAAGAGATATTTTCTGGCGAATACGAAAAAAAGATTCAAATAAAAATCCAGTGTTTCTTATCAGGAGAGGTCTATTTGCAGTGAGCTTATTATCAATATTGTTATCATTAGCTATTCCATCCGTTGTCAAAATGATTTATACAATTGGGTCAATAATAATTCCAGGCTTAATACTACCTTTTATAAATGCTTTAAAAAATTTTAACATCCGAACTACAAAAATACAAGCAATATTATGGATATGTATACCGATTGCAATATCAAGTATTGCCTTATTTATGTCAAAACTAAATTTTGAGTTTTATCCAGACATTGAACCGTTCTATCCTGGAATGTTCACCTCAATTATAATTTTTAGTTTTCTAAAAATAAATACTGCGTTCAAAAAAGAAATTTAACGTTTTTATACCTGACCAATTTCAAATAGCATGTCATTGAAATTTTTTCCAGAAAAATCGAAAGGTTTCCCCCCTTTTATCCTCTTAAAATCAATCAATACAAGCTCACTATCTTTATTCATGTCTTTGCCAACCACTCCACTGTCTTGATTTAAAGCAGATACAGTAGCTAACTTTGCTGAGTCCTTAATAAGCTTTAAGTCTCTATCATTTGATTTGGCAGACCTTGCGAAATAGCCACTCTTTTGAACTAATGTTTTTTCAGCACCCAAAGCCTCTGAGAATTTCTTAGCAAACCATTGCCCAGGATTTATTTCATCAAGTTTTACATGACCAAACGCATCTCGAGGTATAGTTTCACCATTGCCTTCCATCTCCCTTGTAATCGCATCTAAACCAGCGCCCTCACTTAAAAAAATATTTACACCATCTTTTTGATTCATAACATCCTTTAAGCGATCTACTTCAGATTGAAAATTAAAGTCAATTTCAGGTATGTAAATTGCATCTACATCCCATTTTTGTTTGGTAATTAACAGTTCAGGTAAAAATGTTTTTTTGTGTAATCTTTTTCTGTATTCTAAAGCCGTTTCGGCTGTTAGCCAGCCACAGTTTCTTCCCATTACTTCATGAATAATAAGCTGACGAGTGCTTGTCGTATTTTCGTTTATAATATTTTCAAAAAATACTGCACCTTGTTCAGCAGCAGTCCAAGCACCTAGGGTTTGAACTATTGGATATACATCATTGTCCACTGTTTTTGGTAGACCCACAACTGTTAAATTATAATCATTATTTTTTAAATAACTAGATAGCTGAGCAGCCATTGTATTCGTATCGTCCCCGCCAATAGTATGTAAAATATCTACTTTATCTTTTTTTAATTGTTCAGCAGCGACCTGTAATGGTTCCTCACCTTCTTTAATATAATCTCTATCAATACAATCTTGGATATTTGTTAGTTTTACTCTGCTGTTTCCTATTGGACTCCCTCCGTATTCGTAAAGAGTAGCAAAACTATCCTTAATTGAAGCTGGAAACTCAATTGATTGTCCAAGCAACAGCCCTCGGTACCCATTTAAATAGCCAATCATTTCAGCATCAGGCTTAGACTTAGCATATTGCTCAATAAGGGCACCAATACTTGATGATAAACACGGCGCGATACCGCCAGCTGTTAAAAAAGCAATTTTCATAAAATTATTCCTTATTTATATTTATTGTTTTGCAGATCTTGACCATCCCAGTTCTCCATATCTATCATTGAGCACTAGAATGCCGTCCATATCTTTATTCGTTCCGACATAAGCTGTAGGCTGTTGGAACTTATTAAATGTCTGCATATATCCATTATTTTCTTCACCAGTGCCTAGATACAAAGTTCTTTTTTGATCTTGATTATAGGCCGTTATAAAACCTCCATATCCATCATCCAACACAGTTATTGAGTTTACAACAATATCACCAAGGTTTTTCTTTTGCTTTGCTCCCATAAGTGTAAAGATTAATGCAGCTCCTAAAAAACCTATGCAAGTGCTTTTAAAGTCTATATTACCCATATTTGAACTACCTTTCGTATTTGAATTTTTATTTATCAAACTTTTCTATTAAATCTTTCATTTTAAGTATGCTAGCATCCTTGGCATAATTTTCATCATTAAATTCTTTATGCCATATTTTTTTTGCGTACAAGATTCTTACTATTAATATAGTTGTATAAATAAAAAGAAGAGAAAGAAAGCCGATTACATAAAATTTATTTTCCCGATCCACAAAGATTAGCAGTAGCAATAAAATTACTGGCATAATTCTAATGATTTTTTGAATTATAATTCCCATATTATGTTAATTCAATTTTTCTTCAACAAAATTAAGCATTTTTCTTTGCATAGATAGCCATCCTAATCTCGTTTCAATATTTATATATCTAACTCCTTTTTGGATAGCCGCCCAAGATAATGAACCATCATTGTTATTATTCATTACATTCTGTAAAACAATATTATAAGGACCATTTTTAAGTTTTTCATAATCAACATCACTCGTACATATTATAAAATCTCGAGGGTTTTCATTCTTTTTAATAGAGAACAACTGACTTTTTTTTAGCTCGCTATTAACATTATACCCTCTAAAATTATTATGTAAGGCTATTAGCAAACCACCCTCACTTGGAAAAATACTGTCCAAAAAGTTTTTTCTTGATATTTTCAGTTCAGTTAATAATTCATCTAATTCACTCTTAACCCAATCAGCTTTAAAATTTTTAAGAGCTTTTCTAGCACCAGTATTTGAAAAAAGCCTGTTAGGGTCTACAATTGTAGGGCCTAAAGTTACTTCTCTATCTTTTGACTTGATTATAAACGCCTTACCTTTGTTTTTTTTAATATGCTCATTGATAAGAATCTTAGCAGTTTGCTCATCTCCATGTATTACAATATAATGTGTACTAGACGAGCTATTTTCTTTTATTTCAAAAGGAATGCCACAATATGAAATTTCAGAAATTTCAATTGCCATTACTAGATTAAAAGCACCAAGTAAAAGATTTGAAATAAAAAAGATACTTTTGTTTTTAAAGATCGTGAGCAATTCAGAAACTCAATTAAGCTTATCTTCCTCTTCAGGGTTATACGTCCTGTATAAAATTGCCAAAATAAGAGACCCAAGTGTAAAAACTAAAAATAATATATAAAGAAAGACTTTCATGAATATTTATTTATATAATTTACTATTATCATTTAAAAAATGATCAATATCAAACAAATTTTTTTCTATTAATTTTTGAATCTTTTTAGAACTTAAATATTTCGCATCTAAGTCCATAAAATCTGATACTATTTTTATAATTGTTACTTTATTTAAATGGTTAAAATCACTTAATACTGAACAGATTTCATACGCCTCCATATCGACTAGGCCTTCTCGCTCTTGATCACTATTTATGATAGGTTCAAAAACAGTTGTGACACGATTTTCTAAAAGATTAGATCTGTTCCCAGATTTAATATTGTAATTAACTTCTAAATAATCATCAAAAACTTTATCTATGAAAAACATTTCTCCAATTTTACAATTTCCTTTCACTCCTCCCGCAATCCCAATATTTATAAATTTAGCCTCTTCAATATTCTTAGTTTTTTTTAAATACTCTTTCAATGTTTTGTTGACATTTTTTTTACCTACGCCAGTGATTAGCATTGTAAAAAAATCATTCCTGTACATTTGAAGGCCAATAGAATTACTGGGTATTAGTTTATAATAATTAATTAATGGAAAAGCTTCCGCTTTAAGAGCTGACAGTATAACCTTCATTGTAGAATTACTTTTTAGGTCCTGCAAATTCCAAGAATTTCTTTTCTCGCAACTTATGTTTTATTATCCAAGCTTCTATCCCTACTGGTTCTTTTTTTGCAGAGAAATCAAAAAACCAATCTGCTCTTGGAAGATTGATTTTTTTACCATTTGGCTTATAATAATATTCACCTGATAGGCTAGAATCAGTTTTGTCATACAATTTCATATCAGCAAAAATCGAAGAAAATATCAATTCTCTATTGATATAATTAAGTCCATTAAATTTATATGTAATTACTTTACGGCCTATTCTAGACCCAACCTCATTTATTAAAACACCCGAAGCAATCATTGCTGAGCTAACCACTCCATAACTATAAAAAAGCGTCGGATATCCTATCACCGCTGGAAATAACGAGCAATTCAATAACCATTTGCCAGAAGATAATAAAATATCACCAATGGGCTTATAAGATTTTTGAGAATATTTAATCTTCTTAATAGACTTTAAGGGTATTACTTTTTTAATCAAGCCACTATCACTTACAATAACACTTCCATTTACTATATCATGAGTATTATATAGCTTTATTTTTTTCTCGCCTTTAGGGTAAATAGATATCGATTGTGACTGAATATTATTTTGAAATAGACAAACAAAAGGTAGTATTAAAACGATGACTTTTTTTTTAAAAATCATTTTAAAATATCATTTCCAATGCATTTATTAAAGTGTTCATATCATTTCTATCGTTATAAAAATGTGCAGAAACTCTTATATATTTTTGTTTTTTCCATTCAAAAACAGGTACTTCTATCAAAAATTTTTCCCATAACATTTCTTTTAAATTTTCCGGGGTGTTTGAAGGCAATGGATGGCTGACCATTTGTCCTACCCAATCTTCACTTTTAAAAAGTGGATTTGTTCCAAATAAATTCTTTAAATCTTCTGAGACTTCTAAAATTAGTTCCTTACTTATTTTATGATTCTCTTTCCAATTATTACTTTCAATAAAATGAATAGCAGACGGTATAGATAAAAATGAGCTCATATCTTTGGTTCCTTGCCATTGAAAGTCCATTTGGAATTGTGAAGGCCCAGGGTCATCCCCTTCTTCTCCCCAACTCACTACCTGAGGCTTTATGTTCGCTTGAAATGATTTTCTAACATACAAAAATGATGAACCTTTCGGAGCACATAGCCATTTATGGCATGTACCGGTATAAAAATCACATTCGAGATTACTAATATTTAGGTCAATATGTCCTGGGACATGAGCACCATCTACAATTGTAACGATACCTTTTTTTGTTGCGTATTCGCATATTTCTTTGATAGGAAAGATTAGTCCAGTTTGACTAGTTATCTGTGATATGAAAACAACTTTCGTATTCACGGTAATTCCAGCTAAAAATTGTTTTATAAAGTTCTTCTTTGAACTGACAGGGACATTTACAGGTTGCTGAACTATCGAAAAATTATTTCTTTTTGATGACCTTGACCAAGCTCTAACTAATGCACCGTATTCATGCTGAGTCATCAAAACTTCGTCACCTTTATTTAAATTTAAATTTTCAATTACATTATTTATTGCCGTCGTAGGATTTGCAAACAACAATAAATCATCGCCATCACAATTTAAAAAAGTGCCAAGTGTATCTCTAGACTCTTTTAAATACTTCCATAAATATTTAGTCATGAATTGAACGGGTTGCTGCTCCAATCTTTTTTGCAATTTTTGATAATCATTGAAAACTGAGGAAGGGCAGGATCCGTAAGAACCATGATTTAAATACGTGATATTTGGATCAAGTAAAAAAAGATTTTTCATAAAAAGCTAATATTGCCAAATCTTTGGAATAACTATGATAGCTGTTATAAAAAGAATAATCGATAATGGCAACCCTACTCTAATGTAATCGCTAAACTTATAACCACCCGGCCCATAGACCATCAAATTGGTTTGATATCCAATGGGAGTAATAAAGGATGAGCTAGCTGCAAATGCGACTGTAAACACAAATGGTCTAGGTTCAAAACCTAATTGAGTTGAAACAGAAATCGCTATTGGGACCATGATGATCGCAGTGGCAACGTTTGATGAAATCTCTGTTAAAATCATCGTTATAAAATAAATGGTCGCAATCAAAGCATAAGGCTGAATTTCATCAGAAAATAAATAAATAAAATCTGAAATATTATTACCAATCCAATGTGCTGTTCCTGTTTTTTGAATGACTATACCAATTGGTATTAATGCAGCAATAAGCACAATAACTTGCCAATGAATAGACTGATAACTTTCTTGAGCAGAAATAATTTTTAAGCTCAACAAAATAACAACGCTAATAAAAGCACCCTTCATTATTGGTATAAATCCAATAGCCGCAAAAAAAATAGATATTAGGACCACATATATGCTGACCCACCAAAATTTTTCTTTAATTAACCTCGCTTGAACTTTTCCTAAAACAATAAAATCACCTCGCTCAGACAAGTTAGATATTTTTTTTGATGGACCATAAACTAGCAGTGTATCAAAAGCATGAAGTTTCATATGAGCAATTTTTTTTCTAAAGATACCTCCTTCACGTCTTATAGCTAGAATGAATGCACCAAAAATTTGTCTAAAATTTGTGGACATTAAACTTTTACCTACGAGTTCAGAATCATCTGTGAGTAAACATTCAACCAGTTCATTATCTTCTTGCTCCAGCTCTGATTGCGTTAATTTCTCATCCGTTAATAGTGTAACGCCCTCAACTTCTTTCATTCGAATGAAATTTTCTAATGTCCCTCTCACAAAAAGAATGTCATTTTCTTTCAATATAGTTTGTCTAATATTATTGGCTATATGTTTTTGATCTCGAATAATATCTAGTACAGTAACATCATAATTCTGGTTAATTGACCTATCTATACAAGACTTGCCAATTAAAACAGATCTTTTTCTAACTTTCATCTCAGTTAAATACCCACCTAAATGATAACTCTTGGTTAAACTCGATGTCGATGTTCTAGAAGGGATTAATTTTGGTGCTATAAATAGTAAATAAGCTGTACCTATAATTAAAATAAAAATTCCATATTTGAAAAATTCGAACATTCCTAAAGGTTCTGCACCCTCATAACCCATGTAAATTGAATTGACCAATAAATTAGTAGATGTACCAACTAGAGTTAAAGTACCCCCTAAAATAGCAGCATAGCTTAATGGAATGAGCATTTTTGATGGACTCACTTTATAACTATGGGCCAATCGAATTGTAATAGGCATAAAGATTGCAACAATAGCAGTATTGTTAATTAATGATGATGTAATACTAATTGTAAAATAATAGGCTGCCATTCCAACAGTTCTTGAAGATTGCAATAATTTATTTATTGTAACGACAAGATATTCTAAAAGACCAGTTTTTTGAATAGCACTACTAAGAACAAATAACAACCCAATTGTAATTACAGCCGGATTAGAAAATCCAGAAACTGCTTCTGTTGGCGTTAAATATCCTAATCCAAAAAAACAAGAAAGGATGATTAAAGCTGTAACGTCAATACTGAAATATTCTTTTATAAAAAGAAAAAATCCAACAATAAGTATTCCGATTACAATAATTATTTCAATATTCATATATGATTATTTTATCTAAAATCGGTTTGCAATTAACAAAACGGGTGATGTTTGATTTGATTATTTTTTCTTTCCACCCTATCCTTTGGGCTACTAACATTTAATATTGAGTCCACTATTTTGTCTATAATTATTTCTCTTTTGATATTATTCAAAATAGCAATTACGAATATTCCATACTCTGCGTCAGGGATAATTTTTTCCCATTCATCTAAAATTGTGCTGTTATCCAAAAATTTATCAACATCATTATCAACACTAAGAATCTTAGAGACTTCAGCTTGCAGAGAAAATATTTTCTCTTTTAATATCTCCCTTTGCTCTAATGCACTCATCTTTTACCCAGAACAGATTTTTCATCAACTTTATCTATTTGATTTATTGATACATGTTCATCTGCATACTCTTTGTAAACACCGGAACTAACAAAAATTTCAAAAAGGTCATCATCAATATGGTAGTCATTTTTCATAAAACCCATAATACGCATAGCTTGTGATAATTTCTTACCATCTTTATATGGCCTGTCAGCCGCAGTTAAAGCTTCATAAATATCGGCAATTGCCATTATCTTTGCCTGCGGGGACATCTGATCCGCTTTTAGACCTTTTGGATACCCTGTCCCATCCATCTTTTCATGATGCCCTCCAGCAAATTCAGGAATATTTTTAAGATTTTTAGGATAAGGTAATTGATCTAGCATATCAATAGTGATAGAAATATGATCATTTATAATATCTCTCTCCTCTGGAAGAAGAGTGCCTTTTGTAATATTTAAGTTACGAACTTCTTCTTTTGTCAAAATATTCATCTCTTTATTATTTAGAATCAGTTTTTGTTCAGAAATAGATATTATTCTTTCCTGCAACTCAGGTTTCATGAACTCACCACCCACATTACAAGATTCAATAAATTTAATATTTTCATCAATCTTCTTAATCGTATTTTTGTATTCTTCGTCAAAAACTGGAAGAGAACCATTTAATTGTCTTTTTAAAAAATCTATTTCAACATCCCTTTTTAGAATTTCCATTCTAGTTTTTATAAGTTCAATCCTATCAAAAATAGTTTCTAATTTGGTGCCCTTATCAACCACGTGAGGCGGCGTTGCAACCTTTCCACAATCATGTAGCCAAGCAGCAATATAAAGTTCATATCTTTCATCTTCCGTCATACTAAAATCTTTGTATTTACCAGATTTAGTCTTTGCAACAGCATCAGCAAGCATCATTGTAATAACAGGAACTCTTGAACAATGCCCTCCTGTATATTCAGATTTTTTGTCTATAGCAGTTGCAATTAACTGTATAAATGCCTCAAAAAGTGTTTTTAATTCTCCAACCAACTTTTTATTTGTTAGTGCGACAGCACCTTGAGAGGCTAGAGATTCAACCTGTTCTTGCATATCTTTATCAAATGCAATGACCTCGTTTTTTTCATCCCTAGCATTTATTAATTGCATTACACCAATAATTTCATCTTCATGGTTTTTTAAAGGTACCGTTAAAAAAGATTCAGAATGATAACCAGTTTTTTGATCATACGACTTAGTACCACTAAAATCAAACCCCTCTTCTTGATATGCGTCCTTAATATTTACAGTTTCACCAGTTAGCGCTACATATGCAGAAACATTACTCTGGTTTGGTGTCGATTCATCAACCCAAAGTTTAACAGGGTCAAAAGGTATTTCAACATTGGAGCTCCCCCCCATTGTTGTATTCATTGAATCGTTTCTTAAAATTTCAAACTTCAAATTTCCTTGTTTGCCTTTGCTGTAAAGTGTTCTACCATCAGCATTTGTAATATTTCTTGCTTCTTCTAAAATCATTTCAAATAATTTATTTGAATCAGATTCTGTGGATAGTGCCATCCCAATTTCATTAAGCCTATGAATTCTATTTTCTAGATATTTTATTTTTTGTTTATCGTTCATTTTATTGATTTTTTATTAGTAAAATTTTAGAAAGCAAATGAATGTACATATTAGAAAACTATACAGCAATGCTTCTTTCGAAAATTGACTAGTAACTATTAGCTATTCGTGACTGAAATTAAACATAAAATTACCAACCTGCTAAAAAGCTTTGAAACTGGGAATGTTCAATATGAATATCTTGAAGAAACCCTAGACTATATTCTTAATAATGATGTTTCTAAAAATGATGCTTTTTCATTTTTAGACCTACTGCATTTATCGTCAATCTCAAAAACTATTTCATCTCATGATACTAATCAATGGGCTATGAAAATTGCCCAGGTTATTGAAAAGTATAATTTCCATACTGGACAATTACTATTACAACGAGAAAAAAGATATAGGGATAAAGTAGCAATTCATACTATTGACGGTGATAATAAAATAGACATTACATACTCCAAGCTTTGGAACGATGTTTTAAAGACATCTCTGGCAATAAAAAAAGCATCTAATAATCAAAAAGCAACAATCGGTATACTATCACATAATCAATATAAAAGCGCGGTTGTAGATTTAGCATGTTTATCATCTGGTATAAGGATTATTCCTATCCCACTTAATGCCACTAGAGACCACCTTATATTTATAATAAAAGAAGCAAATATCACGCATTTATTCCTTGGTGGTGAAAGAGCAATTCAATTATGGAATTCAACAAAATATGATGAAGAACTAATAGTTATTGATGTTAACGATATTGGTTCATTACAAAGCAAATCAATTTCCTGGGAAGCATTCCATGATAAATTTTCCCAGTATCAAAAATATGATGATATAGATGAATTATCTGATCAGGATATGAATTCAACTATTACCATTATGTACACATCTGGATCTACAAGTAACCCAAAGGGTGTAAAATTTTCACAATTAAATATTATTTCTAAAAGATTTTCAAGAGCATTAGCGTTACCTGACATAAGTAACAAAGATAAATTTTTATGTTACTTACCTCTTTTTCATACTTTTGGAAGGTATTTTGAGCTTATGGGTTCAATATTTTGGGGAGCTACCTATACTTTTGCTCAATCCCCATCGTTTAATTCGTTATTAAAAGATTTTAAAATAATATCTCCTACTATCTTTATAAGTATACCAAAAAGATGGGTGCAGATATATGAATTAATGAATAGTTCAATAGATTTAGATTTATCAAACAAAGAAGAAATCAATACCAAATTAAAAGATATTACAGGCGGCAGTTTAAAATGGGGACTTTCTGCCGCGGGTTATTTAGACCCTGATATTTTTATATTTTTTCACGATAACAAAATTAATTTAATGAGCGGTTATGGGATGACAGAAGCTACAGGCGGAATAACCATGACTCCGCCAAACGAATATGTTGAAGATACTGTTGGGAAAGCTCTTCCTGGTATTAATCTAAAAATTGAAGAAGATGGTGAACTTTGTATGAAAGGACCATATATATCTAAGGGATTTTATAAAGATGATGACTCAAAATCTTTTAAAAATGGATGGTTCTATAGCGGTGATATTTTTAAAGAAGAAAATGGTTATTATTTTATAATTGATCGGAAAAAAGATATATACAAGAATAGTAGAGGACAAACAATAGCTCCTCAAAAAATAGAAAATTTATTCCAAGATTTTGATCTTGTAAAATCTGTGTTCCTTGTCGGTGATGGAAAGGAATATAATACAGTGCTTATATATCCGAATAAAGAAAACATTGATTTCAATCTTCAAAATATGAATGAAAAGCAAGTGCAAAATATTTTTAGTGCTATGCTGATATCAATAAACGGTTTTTTATCTCCATTTGAACGAATTGTTAATTTTGCAATAATCAATAGAGACTTTAGCAATGAAAGTAATGAATTAACGCAAAAAGGAACGTATAAACGTAAAAATATTTTACAAAATTTTGATTTAGAAATAGAATCAATGTATAAAAAAGACTATGTCAGTTTATACAATGACGATAAAGAAATTAAATTTCCAAATTGGCTTATCCGAGAAATAGGGACCATCAAATCAAATATAAAATGGAATGGAAATGAAATTATTATTGCTGATAAAAATATAATGTTAACATTTCGATGGTACGAAAATAAAGTTCATATTGGTGAACTATCTTATGATATAGATAAGCAAACATTTGATTTAGCTATGTTTATAAACACACCAAGACTATGGCTCGGCAATCAAGAGTTTATTGTTTTCTGTGCAAACACAACATTTAGAATAAAAGAATCAATAAATTATAATGAAATCACATTGGTTATTGATAGTAAAAATTTTTATGACATTGAGCAAAAAATTACTTTTAAAGAAAATGATCTACAATTATCTATGATTCATAAATCATTATTACTATATCGTAATAATAATATTTCGTTTAGTAGCCACCTTAATGAAATCATAAAAATTAAAAACAATGAATGGTCTGACGTCATCGTTGAAACTTTTATGCAATACTTGGAGCATCCAAAGCCAATTTTTAGATTAAAATTATTAGAGACTATATGCCCTTTATTATCTGAAAGGTTTTTTGTAGATCAATTAAAAGCCATTCATAGATACCATATGGTTAATAAAGAAGATGACTTTATTTTTGATATTAAAAAAATAAATAGTAAGCAATTTCATGAACTAATTAATCTCCTCAAAATTATACATAGCAAAATTGATGAAATAGACACAGTTGATATGAATTTCATTCAAAAAGCATTATCAATCATCTGCGAATATGGAAAAATTCACCCGACTCAGTTTATTTTAGCTAGATCAGAACTTATCTGGTGGCAACTATCCGAATCACCATCTCAAGTTCAATCGTCAGCTCAGAAAGAATATTATAATTTAATAAATGGATTCAGACTATGGATAGGACCTAATTCATCTATTACTATAGATAGAGATACAAAAGAAGAATATACTTGGAGTGATGTTTTAACGTTCGATGATAGTGTAAGCAATAACCATAAAATAGTTTTACTAAAAGCAATAAGTTCAACGGCTCTAATTAAAGAATCAATTTTCTTATTTTCAAATGACACAATACTTCAACTTTCTGACATTCCAAGAAATGGGATTTGGATAAAACACTTAACCACAAATAATCATAAAAGCTCATTCCGAGTTCTTGTAAAAACGATTAGTTACGGAACATATAATATTGTTTTAAATCTTAATCAGAATTTAGAAAAAGATTTTTTTGAAGAAGAAATACAATGGTTAATTCTGATGGGCTCAACAAGTTCAAGTTTAAATCAATTAGTAGAAAAATTTGGTGGATACTGGCCTGAAGAATCGATTTATACTGAAGAATATATAACAAATGATACTGTAAATGTTCAGCTAAATAGATTTAAAGAAGAAATAAGTTCTAATTCAAAGAAAGATCGCTGGCAAATGCGTTGGCTTCATTATATCTGGAATGGGGCCCAAGCCTATATTGATTTTTGGCATCGCACGCAATATAAGCTAGCAATATACCCTCCTATACCAGACAATTTAATAATACCTCCACATGATTATAACACGGGGAATAAGATTATATCTATATCTGATAGAAAAGAAGTTGATTCTATTTGGCAATTTTATTTGGACCTCTACATACATTATATTCTAGATACGGAAAAAAGATACCCTGGCTTAAAGCATATGGCAGACTGGGAACTTATATTTACTGCTACTTTAGAAGCAATGAAAGTAAAAAAAGGCATCCCAATACTTAAGAGGCTTAGAGATGATTTATCGACAAAAGAAGTTAAAAATAAATTTTCAAAATTTGGACTCACAGAAAGTAGAATAACTAATTTTTTAACTGATTTTAATAATTTTGGAGTTCTAACGAAACCAGTTGTTTTTGCTTCTTTAAGATATGAAAGATGGCTTGATTTAAACAGGAGCGCAACAAATGAGGCAAAAGCATCAATTTTAAAAGAGTTGTATCATGATTATAACTTAAATACATTATTAGAAGAATACCCCGAAACAAGAGTACGGTTTTTCATGATGACTTGTTTAAAAAATTCGGGAGACCGCTTAAATACCTATTTTCAATCTATTATTAAAGATATGAGACGAGATTCTTTAAGCCCATGGAATCTAAAAGATAAAATTGAAGATATTTTATTAAACACTAAATTGAAAGAAAATGAGAAATTTTTCTTAGCAAGAATGCTTTATCCTCATATAGATGCAGCTGATTATGTGGAGCTAGCAAAAATAAGAAAAGGTGATAAAAAAAATATAGACCTAGCATTTAAAACAGAGGATTCTGAAGGTAATATTTATACAATTCGCCCACCCTTTCAACCAAAAGAAATTGCCAAATTTCAAACGATTATATCAAAAGAAAATCTTTCTGTGACATTTAATGTGAACCACAATTTTTTATTTTTAGTAAATAGTAGAAACAAAGTGATTGGTGGCCTTTATTATATAATTAAAAGCAATTTAAGAGTACATCTTGAATGGGTTGTTATAATGAATAAATATCAACAAAGAAATTTGAGTAAAAAACTAATGAATGATTTTTTTAATAGAATGATTCAAAATGGCCACAGTATAATAACAGTTGGTTTTTACCATGAAAGTTTTTTTTACAAGCAAGGGTTTAAAATTGATCAGAGCTTTGGAGGTCTAGTAAAAAAATTATAAAAAGTAAAACATGATTTCAGCAATAAGTATTTAATTGTTTTAGCAATCTATGAAAAATGATTTTTTACTACTTTACTGACTGCTAATAGAACTATTTGTTGTATAAACTGGATAAAAAAAAAGCCTTATATGTAATAAGGCTTTTTTTAACATTTTTAAACAATCCATTTACCAGTCTTCATCATCACCCCACTCATCTTCATCATCACCAAAATCTAAATACTCAGCCTCACTAGCAAGCCAATCACTGTATTCTTCTTCAGTATCAACTGTTAAATATCCACGCATCCTGTAGTGGGTAATACCACATAATTGAGCACAAGCTATTTCAAGTCCCTTGCCCTCTCGAGGAGTTCCTTTAACACTTTCTAAGAATTCATTAGACGTAGTTTTTGCGGTAAAGTGAACAGGTATTGTCATCCCTGGAATCGCATCTTGAGATACTCTTAACTCAGGAAGTTTAAAGTTGTGAATAACATCCTTTGAAGATAAGTCCACTCTAATTTTTTTATTTACGGGGATATGCATTTGATTCTGGAGAATAATATCATCTTTAGCAAAAGCATCTGACCTATCAATACCAATAAAATTTTGTTCAGACTCATCTACTAAATTAATATCCGTCCTTCCAAAAACACCATCAGCTCCTGGATAATGAAAATTCCATGCAAATTGTTGAGCAATAACTCTAATATTTACAGCATCCCTACTGTCAGGAACGTCATTAACCCTGTAAGCCCATATTGGATAAGAAAATCCAAATAAGGCTATAATCTCCACTATAGCTACTGCCCCTTCTAGGACAGAAGAAAGATGTGATTTAACCCCGTAATAATCTGCTTTTTTATTTTTTGATTCACGAAATTTGTAAAGACTGACAACAAAAAATGCACCCCAGCCTAGGAATAAATATAACATAAGCCAGTGCATTAATACATTTGCATTGTCAATGTATTCGCCCTGAATTGATAGGTTTTGAGGTAAACCTAAACTTTGTAAAAACTCTAGCAAAACTTAAAATTCCTTAGATTTATTATAATTCTTTGACTTTTTGGCAATACTAAAAATAGAAAAACTTATACCCGACATCACTCCTCCAGTTGTAATGAGTAGGGAGATAATTGCCCAGTTCATACCCTCCACGGCTGCAGAATTAGGATCACCATAACACGTCCCGCATGCATACAGAGAACTCGAAAAAAAAGCGATTATAACAATTATTATTTTAAAGTAATGCATTATTTATAATTTTTTAAATTTATTGTAAACGTTATATCCATAATAGCTTAATGCTAACATTGATAATAAAGAAGCAATTCCAAGGAATGTTGAAATGTTTCCAGGATTTGTTGGTGTTGTTATTTCAAAATAACTATACCACCCAGTTAAAAGTATAGATAAGCCTATAAAAAAAAGGTGAAATGTCTTAATCCCAATCATTTAAAGAACCTTCCACCATTGAGCTGGGTCTCCAGCATGATCAATATTAGAGATTAGAGGCAAAAATATCATAATAAAAAAGAAAAATACTGTCATTAGAAGAATCCAAATAATCATTTTTCTTTCAGTAATAAGGTGCATAAAGTAACCTAAAACTAACGACGCTTTTACAGAAGCTATTATGAGAGCAAGAAATATTGCTTCAGAAGTACTTAAGGTTAAGTATGATGCTAAAACAGTAACTATTGTTAAAACACCAAGCGCTCCAAAAACCATTAGATAAACTCTAATATGATCTTGCATTGATGCTGTATCGTGATTATCACTCATAATTCAATCCTTACAGTAAATATAATACAGGGAATAAGAAAATCCAGACCAGATCAACAAAATGCCAATATAAGCCAAAAACTTCTATTCTATTCGTGAATTGTTCTGGTTGTTGATTCCACATTTTATGACTTATTGGAAGGTAGAAATAAAGCATGACTACTACGCCACCAATAATGTGTAGCACGTGTAAACCAGTAAGAGTAAAATATATTGCCATGAAGGTATTACTCGACGGGTAGATATCATGAGCAAATTTTCCTGAATATTCAAAATATTTAATGGTTAAAAAAACAAAAGAGCAAAAAATTGTAATGCCTAAGTACATTTTATACTTTGAAAAATCTTTCATTTTTAATGAAGCCCAAGCCATTACCATTGATACACTAGAGGATATTAAAACCACAGTATTAACAGTAGCCATCGGCACACTAAGTTCACTTGCCCATCGTTCAAAATCACCTGGAAGTGCAGCCATCCGTAAAAAAATATAAGCAGAGAATAAACCACCAAATAACATAACCTCTGAGGCTAAAAAAATCCAGATGCCTAATTTTGAGTTAATGAGACCAGTGTCTTCTCGTTCTTCTACTACGTAAGGTATTTCCATTTTAATCTAACTTTCTGTTTGAGGAATGAAATCCTCTTTAGCTCCAGGTACACTGTATTCGTAAGCAGTTCGATGAACAGTGATTTCAGAGTCAAAATTAACATGCGCTAATGGTGGAGATGGCGCAGCCCATTCAATTGTAGTTGACTTCCAAGGGTTTCTATCTGATTTGACTCCAGTAAATAATGACATAAAGATATTAACAATAAATGGAATCTGGGATAGTCCTAGACAAAAAGCAGAGATAGACATAAACTCATTCCATTGCAATACTCCACTTGCATGTGCATAAGACACACCACCATCGGCTAATCTTCGTGAAACACCAGCAAGGCCTTGTATGAACATCGGCATAAAAATTCCGTTCATAAATATTAACGATGGCCAAAAGTGTAGTTTGCCTAAAGTTTCACTCATTCGCTTTCCAGTAATCTTTGGAAACCAATAATATATTCCCGCAAATAAAGCAAAAATAGTTCCAGGGGCAACAACATAGTGGAAGTGACCAATTACGTAATATGTGTCATGAAGATAAATATCACTAGCAGCTAGTCCAAGCGGTAATCCAGTAAGACCACCTATACCAAACATGGGCAAAAATGCTAGAGCAAATAGCATCGGAGTATTAAATCGAATTGACCCTCCCCATAGGGATAAAAAATAGGAAGTAAGAATAACTACAGAAGGTATTGAAATTATCATAGTAGTGGTTTGAAAAAATGCACTCATTGCCTGTCCCATACCTGTTAAAAACATATGATGCGCCCAAACAATAAAAGAACAAAAGCCGAGGAAAACCATTGAGTATACAATAGACTTAAAACCCCAAATTGGCTTTCTTGTATTATTGGCAAGTATTTCGCCAACAATACCAAGTGCCGGTAATATTAAAACATAAACCTCTGGGTGTGCTAAAAACCAAAATAAATGTTGCCAGAGCAATGGAGATCCGCCGCCCGCGACATCAACTATTTCACCAGACATAACCAAACCACTCGGGAGAAAGAAACTTGTACCTGCTACTCGATCCATTAATTGCAATACTGCCGCAGCCTCTAAAGGTGGAAAAGCAAGAACTAAAAGAAAAGAGGTTACAAACTGCGCCCAGGTAAAAAGAGGAAGACGCATCCAAGTTAAACCTGGTACTCTCAACTGAACAATTGTAACAATAATATTCATTGACCCCAATAAAGATGAGGTTATTAGAAAAATCATTGAGATAAGCCATATTGTTTGACCATTTTCAAAGACAGAAAGTGGTGGATAAGAAGTCCAACCAGATCTTGCGGCTCCTTCAGGCATAAAAAAGCTAGAAATCATGATCACGCCACCAACAAAATATGTCCAGTAACTAGCAGCATTTAATTTGGGGAAGGCCATATCAATAGCACCGATTTGAAGAGGAACTAAATAATTACCAAATGCTCCAACTGCTAGTGGAACAATTCCAAGAAAAATCATAATAGTACCATGCATAGCACCAAGAGAGTTGTACTGTTCAGATGCTAAAACACCACCCTCGCCAAAAATAAAACCGACAATAGGAATTTCTGTTCCGGGATAAGCTAACTGCCAGCGCATTATTGCCATCAGTGAAAAACCAAACAATAAAAATAATAAAGAAGTTATACCATACTGTATACCTATTACTTTGTGGTCAACAGAAAATATATATTTCTGAATGAAATTTTCTTCATGATGATCGTGATTATTAGAATTTGAATACAATTTATTGCTCCGATAACTTTGATTTAATTTATTTTCATTCCGTACAAATCTTCAAAAGTATCTGTATCAATCATTCTTATTGCATCCCAGGTCATTTTCGTACAAACCCTAGCACAAACAACACAACCAATACACTCGTCAAATCGTATTTGAACGGGTGGAATAGGTATACCATACTTTTCTTTTGGAACTGATTCAATACAATCTACTGGACAGAACGGAACGCATGCCTGGCAGCCCGTGCAATTGTCTTCATCAACGACAGCTACAGATTTAGGCCTCTTCTTTTTAATGTTCGGAGAGTCAGGTAACTCAGGAATACCTTTTAAGTGATTATATTTAGCCATGTATATTACAATTATTATCTGAAGTAAATTTATCACCCTACGGCAAAAAAATCACATAAAATAATTACTTATTTAAGTAAATATTTTTCAATAGCCATTCCCGAGCCAAATATAATTACAGCCGCCAACAACAGTTTAGGGTCCATTAATTTAGGGTATTTAACTACCACTCCAATAGGTATAGAAAAAATGCCAAGGAGTTGAAGTGATTTTGCCATGTAATACATTTTTTTAAGAGTTATTTGGTAAATCCTTGATGACGCCAACTTGCATTTTAAAAGAATCATTTTTCACCTTAAGGGTCCAGAGATGATGAAAGTAACATAAAATAAAAAAAGGTAGAGAAATCCAAGAATATGCAAAATCAGAATTGTTTGAATTCGAGGATACATATCCAAAATAGAAGATGTACAATGATCCAATTAATGTAATTGTCAGCATTGTTTGAGGAAAAATAATATTTTTAATATTTTTAATTCGGCTCCAGAGCTCTTCAGACATTGAACTATTACTTTCTATTAAAATATTTTTTATACTTTTTGCTGTCGCAATAAAAAAATACATGACAATAGTTTCAGTAAATACAAATAATAAAATTGCAAGAAGCCCAAACTGAGCATGGTTGGCTCCAAAAAATGACATGTCATAGATACCCATTAAACCACAAACAGTGATAGCAACAAAATTAATTACCATCAGCAAATAACATATAATCATAAAAGAATACATAATCTAAAACCTCAAAAATCAATAAGTATTGATATGTTCTGCAATAGCGTTAATAGTATTGAAGTCATTATCTAGTTTGTAATAGATTATATACATAATTAACGCAATAAAAGGAATTCTTAACATGAATATATTCAAAAGTATACTAACATTTCTCATACTTTTTTGTTTTATGATAGATGCAAATGCCGGAGATATAGTTGGTAAAGTTAAATATGATGGGAAACCACCAAAAAAAAGACCTCTTCGAATGGATGCTGATCCAGTTTGTGGTTCTTCACATTCAGGCAAAGTATTTTCTGAAAGTTTCAAGGTCAATTCAAATGGAGAACTAGCTGAAAGCATTGTATACCTTAGAAATGTTAAATACAATGGTAGCATACCTAAAGAAGTTGTAGAGCTAGACCAAAAAGGATGTGTTTATACTCCACATGTTTTTGGAATACAAGCAGGCCAAGAATTACTTATCAAAAACAGTGATGCCACATTACATAACATTCACTCAATACCGAAAAAAAATAAAGAGTTCAACTTCGCTATGCCAAAAGTTGTAAAACAGAAGAAAGCAAAATTTGATAAGTCCGAAGATCCATTCTACATTAAATGTGATGTTCATCCATGGATGAAAACTTGGGTCTTAGTTTCTGATCATCCATATTACTCAGTCACAGATAAAAACGGTAATTATCAAATTAAGAATGTACCAGCAGGAACGTACGAAGTAGTCTGTTGGCAAGAAAAATTTAAGAAAAAAGCTATTGTAGACAAGGTTACCGTTGGATCTGGTTCGGTAACAAAAGACTTTACTTTTTCAAGACCTAAGAAAAAATAAATATCCTACTGATAGAATCTAAAAGGCGAACAATTAGTTCGCCTTTTTTTTTAATGAAAAAAAAAATTATATACTTATTTATTCCATTACTTTTCTCATGCTCAGAAGCATATAAAGTATATGAAGTTACAGGTGTTGTGCTCGATATAGATGAAAATGCAAAGTCAATTTTAGTAGACCACGATTCTATCAGTGGATTTATGATGCCAATGGTCATGCCATTCAAAATTAAAAACAAAAATATTTTAAAAAATATAACAAAACATGATAGCATCAGTTTTGACTTTATTATAACAGAAAGAACTAGTTATGCAGAAAATTTTAAGAAACTCGGAAAGAGTTCTTTAACATTTGAAGAAGACGAATTTTGGGATGAAGATGAATACCAACAAATAGAAATTGGCCAAACATTGAGCGAAGTTAACTTTATCGATACTAAAGGAGATTTAACCAGTTTAAATAAATACAGAGATAATTATATTTTTATTTCATTTATTTTTACAAAATGTCCTGTTCCAAATATGTGCCCAGCAGTCGTAATAAAAAATGGAGTGCTAGCTCGAAAATTCAAAGATTCTAGTATGCTGAAATTCATCATGGTCAGTTTTGACTACATCTATGACACACCAGCAGTACTCGATTTACATTATGGAAACATAATAAAGGACTATCCTAATTGGATGGTATGGTCTAGTGTGAAAAATACTAGCGATTTATATACTTTAACTTCTGAGGTCGGAGTTTCATACTGGGGTATTGAAAAAAATAACATTGGACACAATCTAAGATCCATATTAATTGGACCAGACAGAAAACTCCTTAAAGTTTGGAAAGGTGATGAATGGTTAGCCGGCGATGTAGGGAAAGAATTAGATAATTATGTAAAATTTATGAAATAATTATTTTACCAATCATCATCGCCCCAGTCTTCATCATCTTCTTCATCATTTCCATCTGAAAAGTCATAACCATTTTCATCAAAGTAATCTTTCACTTCATCGCTAATATCTACCTGCCCTTTGATATTCCACATGTAATCTCTTAGACCCTCAAGCATAGCTTCTTGATTTCCTTTAAGCTTAACAAGGTCTCTTCCCCAAACATCTATAGCATCACTGGTTTCGAGAACATCAGGAGTAGGTAAGTAAGGAGCAGGCATTTTTGTCCCAGGCATAATTTCTTGAGGGTTTCTAAGCCAATCAACAACCCATTCTGGGTTCAGACGCTCTTTTGTAAGAGCTAAGTTAGGAGCCCAAGTCGAAGCAACTTGTGTTGGAAATTTCGTGCCATAGAAATGACAGTTGTTACAAGCACCTATCTCGTGAACTTTTTCACCCGCTTTAAATTTAGTACCACTCTCTACATATTGATGCGGTGCTCTATAACCAGTATTTTCATCGTCAATACTCTGGAAGTATTTAATGATAGTATCCCATTCTCGATCATCAATTTGATGAAAGCTAGGCATCCTAACTTGGAGATTAGGCCTAACAGTCATTGGATTATTAAAAAATTTAATCAACCAATTAGGATTAGTTTTTCTACCTTGAGAATGCAAGTTTGGAGGCC
>ENA-UOXV01000040-UOXV01000040.1-marine-metagenome-genome-assembly--contig:-NODE-40-length-140981-cov-8.231959_pt1 | contig 140981 bp, 137 predicted proteins | sample MGYA00238165_ERZ766961 | MGnify/ENA primary metagenome ERZ766961 (study PRJEB28924, sample SAMN03173240) | marine metagenome | biome: Marine; feature: Water; material: Subsurface seawater | place: North...
AGGTTTAGAAGATTGTTTGAAATAAAAAAAGCCTTCAGGAGATAGTCCCAAAGGCTATAACCATAAACCAATTCACTTTTTGAGTGAAAAAGTTAAATAAATGTAAGTAAAAAATCGGTAAAAGATTTGATTTTAATCACAAAAAAACCGTCTAATAGAAATCAGACGGCTTAAAAAAAACAAATTGGTTAATGGTTGCACTTCATTGCGAAATACAAGTAAACTTAATTTAATAAATTTTGTAATGTATGCTTCACATAAGAAATATTTATAATTTTTTCATAAATGATAATTAAACCAATAGATAATTAAGAATAAATAAAAATTTGATGTTAAATATTAAGTATTTGTTAAATGAAAGGTTACAATAAATTCCCATTTGAAGAACGTAAGCAATACGAGGAGACCTTCGTTGAGAACAATAGTGCTTTGATTGAAGAACTAACAGGAGCAAGCAGGGTATTTGATATATCACAAACTCCGATGGATAAAAGGTCAGGAGTAGATGCAATCCTACAATTTGACAGAGGACTATCAGGAGTAGCTTTAAGGATACGTAAACCACAATACAAGAAGTTCTCTAAAAGGTTCACTATAGGACACCATATAAGCCAACCTAATAGTCAAATACATTGTATCCTAAACAGCACTAATGATTCTAATGTATTCTATCCTCATTTAGTCCTGCAAGTAAATGGAGTAGATGAAGAAGGGTACTGTAAAGAGTGTTACGCTATAATGCTACAAACAAATGTATTTGCCAACTATCTAAAGGAACTAATAGAAACAAATACGCTAGAAGATTATTATAATACTGTATTAAATGCCTACGAGTTTGAGTTTACAGAGGTTTTTACTCAAACTGATACAGGCGTAGATTTATTTCACATTCAAAATAATAATATCAAGTATGTCAAAACTAACTAAGAAAGTAGTTAACGGTAAGGTTCAGTTCTTTTATAACTTGCAAAGAATCAACGCATCACGATATTACGAGTTGAGGTACGAATTGAGTAAAAAGGGTTAATAAGTAGGTAAATCGTTACCCTATTTGTTACCCTAAAAAAGAAAGAGGGAGCGTTAACTCCCTCATTATCAGTGACCTCGACAGGATTCAAACCTGTAACCTCTTGAGCCGTAATCAAGTGCACTATTCAGTTATGCTACGAGGCCATTGTGAGGGCACAAATATAAGTATTTTCTATTTGAGCCAGAATGAAATTCATTGTCTTTTTGTAGGAAAAATTAAGGAATTCTGAAAGTTCGGTGTAAATTGCAAGTTATTTGACTATGGATACTTTAGCACTAATTTTAGGTCTGTTTTTTCTCATCAAAGGAGGTGCGTATTTATTTGAGGGCTCCCTCGCGGTCTCTATGAAACTGAATATACCCAGATTCATAATTGGTATGACCGTGGTTTCTTTTGCCACCTCCGCACCTGAACTAGTGGTTAGTGTACAATCAGCAATTATGGGATACCCTGATCTTGCGCTTGGGAATATTGTAGGTTCCAATATTGCTAATGTGGCATTTGTGCTTGGAATTGTGGTCCTTTTAAGTCCTCTTAAAATTGAACCTGTCTTTTACAAATTCGATTGGCCCATTATGATGGTCGTCACGCTCTTGTTTTATTTTTTGATACAAAGTGATAGTGCACTTACACGAATAGAGGGCGCCGTATTAGTTTTTGCAATGATCGCGTATCTTTTTGTCATTCTATTTTTTCAGAAAAGCCGATTGGTAGAGGATGAGGTCTTTGAGGAAGAGGTTACTATGAAGTATACCAAAATAGCTTATCTCATCCTTTTTGGCGGTTTCTTATTGTGGTTGGGTTCAGAGGTCTTGATCAAAGGAGCGGTAGGCTTGGCTTCTAAATTGGGGGTAAGTGAGCGTATTATAAGTGTCTCGATTATCGCTTTTGGAACCAGTATCCCGGAACTCTCTACCTCTATCATTGCCATCATGAATAAAGAGCATAAAATTTCCATAGGGAATTTGATTGGTTCCAATATTTTTGATATGCTCGGAATTATTGGATTAACAGGATTGCTATCTCCAATTTACATCTCAGACAAAGCTCTAATCAGTAACGACTTGATTTGGATGATTTTCGTAGCCTTTTTGATTCTACCCTTGGTGTTTTTCCCCAACAAGATGAAACTAGCCAGAGCAGAAGGGGTTATATTGATTCTGGTTTATGCACTATTTATAGGAAGATTATTTTAAAAAAAAAGCCTCTAGAAACTAGAGGCTTTTTTTTGTGGTTAGGTCAGTTATGCTGATTTAACCGTTTTTATAATTCGAGAGGCAATCTTATACGGATCACCGTTGGAGGCAGGTCTTCGATCTTCTAACCAGCCTTTCCATCCTTTTTCAACCGTCATAATAGGAATTCGAATGGAAGCCCCACGATCCGAAACGCCGAAGCTGAATTCATCGATCGATTGAGTTTCGTGCTTCCCTGTTAAACGTTGGTCGTTGTATGCACCATAGACTTCAATGTGTTCTTTGACCACAGGTCGGAAGGCTTCACATATTTTTTCATACGTTTCTTGAGAACCACAGGTTCTAAGTGTTTCATTAGAAAAGTTAGCGTGCATTCCCGAACCGTTCCAATCCGTATCTCCAAGGGGTTTTGGATGCCAATCGATGGCAAGACCATATTTCTCTCCCAAACGCTCCAAGAGGTAACGTGAGACCCACATTTCATCTCCTGCTTGCTTGGCACCTTTAGCGAAACATTGGTATTCCCATTGCCCAGAAGCAACTTCAGCGTTGATTCCTTCAACATTGATTCCTGCTTCCAAACATTGATCAAGATGTTCTTCTATCATTTCACGACCAAAAGCATTCTTTGCCCCTACAGAACAATAGAATTGACCTTGTGGAGTCTGATCTCTTGGAAATCCTAAAGGAAGATTAGTTTCCGGATCCCATAGAAAATATTCCTGCTCAAAACCAAACCAAAAGTCATTGTCGTCGTCGTCAATGGTAGCTCTTCCATTTGATTCGTGGGCTGTCCCGTCTGCGTTTAACACTTCGGTCATGACCAACCAACCGTTTTTGCGATCAGGATCTTCATAAAGGGCTACAGGCTTTAACAAACAATCCGAAGAATTTCCCTCGGCTTGAAGGGTAGAGGATCCGTCAAAAGACCACATAGGACAGTCGTCTAAAGTGCCTTTAAAATCAGTTACAATTTTGGTTTTACTTCTCAAATTGGCAGTGGGTTTATACCCATCTAACCAAATGTACTCTAGTTTCGCTTTGCTCATAATTTAATATTTGCCCAAAAATAAGTTATTCGTATTAACCCCCCTTTATTGAAATTAATAAAGAAATTAACAATAATTAATTTTTATTAACCCCCTATTTTTTTGGGGTAAAAATTTAATTTTTTTCATTTTTTTTAAAAATCATAGAATAAACATCAAAATTTCTATCTTTGAAAACATTTCCACACTACTTTTTTTATGCAAACGCTCCGAAAAAAAATGCTGAGTAATCTAGGCGCAGTTCCGACTTTGAGCATTAAAATTGATATCAAACAAGAAGCTTTTGCTGAATCTGTTTTCAATCGATCCAAAATTCAAAAGTACTTGAGTCAAAAGGCTTTTGATCAAATGGAACAGCACATTGAGAAACGTAGAGCAATCAATCCAATTCTTGCAGACCAAATAGCGGCTGCCATGAAGACTTGGGCAGTTTCCAAAGGGGCAACACACTACACCCATTGGTTTCAAGCCCTAACCGGTGCTACTGCAGAAAAATATGAATCGTTTTATCATTTGGACGAGCAAGGAAATCGCATTGAAAAATTTGATGGAGCCCAACTTGTACAGCAAATCCCCGACTATCCCAATCTCTCGAACAGTGGAGTTCGCAATACATTTGAAGCTCGAGGATATTCCACTTGGGACCCCTCGTCACCTGCTTTTTTGTACGGAACCACCTTGTGCATCCCAACCACATTTATATCCTATAAGGGGATTGCTTTAGACTATAAAAGCCCCTTGCTTAAATCCCTTCAAAAGATTGATCACGCAGCTTCTGAAGTCTGTCGTTTTTTTGACAAGAATATTCAGAAAGTTACTGCAACACTAGGGTGGGAGCAAGAGTTTTTTTTAGTTGATCGCGGTTTGGCACAGACCCGCCCAGACTTAATGCTTTCAGGGAGGACTTTGTTTGGACATGCGCCCTCCAAAGGCCAGCAGTTCAGTGATCATTATTTTGGATCCATTCCCTCTCGAGTATCTCACTTTTTTAAGGAGTTGGAGTATGAATGCAATTTGTTGGGAATTCCAGTAAAAACCAGACATAACGAAGTAGCACCCAGTCAATATGAAATTGCTTCGGTTTTTGAAGTGGCCAATTTGGCCGTAGATCACAACGCCTTGTTGATGGATGTGATGGACAAGGTAGCTTACAAACACAATTTTATTGTACTACTGCACGAAAAACCTTTTCAGCATATAAACGGCTCTGGAAAACACAGTAATTGGTCTCTTATTACCAACACCGGTATCAACCTTTTAAGTCCGAGTAAAACCCCTATGGGTAACCTTCAGTTTTTGGTGTTTTTTGTCAATACCATTGCTGCTGCGCTTAAACACGATAGTCTTCTTCGAGCCACGGCAGTCTCTGCAGCCAATGACCTGCGTTTGGGACTCAACGAAGCACCTGAGACCCTTCTGTCAATTTTTATTGGAAAGCACCTCACCCAAGTATTGGAAGACCTCGAAAAGGTTTCTGAGGGAAAACTCTCTCCTCAAGAAAAAACAGATTTGAAATTGAACGTCATTGGTAAAATACCTGAAATTTTACTGGACAACACCGACAGTGACCGTACCTCACCTTTTGCATTTACTGGAAATAAATTTGAATTTCGCTCCGTTGGATCCAAAAATAATTGTGCGAAAGCAACCACTGTATTAAATGCAATTACAGCCGCACAACTTTTTCAATTCAAAGCCAGAGTCGATGATTTGATCGAATCTAAAGACATGAAAAAAGACGATGCGATTTTTAATGTACTGCGAGAAGTGATTATTGAAATCAAGGATTTTCTTTCTAACGACGCCAAAAAACAAAAGAAAAAAAGCAGCACTCAGAAAACAATTAAAATTGAATCCAAAACAGTGCCTGAGGCCTTGTCTGCTTATACCAACGAGCACTCCATTCACTTGTTTGAAAAGTTGGAAATCTTTAGTGCTGCGGAATTAGAAATGCGATATCAAGTGGATCTACAGTCCTATGTTTCTGAAATTCAGATCGAATCGCGTACCCTTGGCGATATGGCTTTAAACCATATTGTCCCTACTGCTATTCAATATCAAAACACCCTCATCGAAAACGTTCAGGGATTCAAAGAAATTTATGGAGCAACATTCAAGAAGCACAGCAAAGAACAGTTGCTATTGTTGGAACAAATTTCTGATCATATAGCTGCAATTAGTCAAGGAGTTTTGGAAATGGTAAATGCACGAAAAAAAGCAAATGCAAAAGAAGACCCCAAGGAAAAAGCATTGTCCTATGCCAAAGAAGTGCTTCCTTATCTAACTTCCATTCGATTCCATTGCGACGCACTAGAACTCCGAGTGGATGACGCCATCTGGCCACTAGCAAAATACCGTGAGTTGTTGTTTATTCGTTAATAACTAAGTCAGTAGATTTCAAAAAACGGAAACCAAAACCCGTATTTTTGTAGAAAGTAGTCCAATGTCAAATCGTTATAGCCAACGTGGGGTTTCTGCACAAAAAGAGGATGTGCACCTTGCCATCAAGAATATTGATAAAGGCCTGTATCCAAAAGCGTTTTGTAAAATCATTCCCGACGTCATTACATCGAGTGATGACCACGCTTTGGTAATGCATGCTGACGGTGCGGGAACTAAATCTTCCCTGGCGTATATGTATTGGAAAGAGACCGGTGATCTTTCGGTTTGGAGAGGTATTGCGCAAGACGCCTTGATCATGAATATTGATGACCTACTCTGTGTAGGAGTCACTGAAAATATTTTGCTTTCCTCTACAATTGGAAGAAATAAAAATCACATCCCAGGAGAAGTTATCCAAGCCCTTATTGAAGGGACGGAAGCCTTACTAGAAGACCTAAGACAGTGGGGTGTCACCATCCACAGTACAGGAGGAGAAACTGCAGATGTGGGGGATTTAGTAAGAACCATAATTGTAGATTCTACGGTGACGGCTCGTATTGCAAAAAAACAGATCATAGACAATGCAAACATCCAAGCGGGAGATGTCATTATCGGATTGTCTTCTTCAGGACAAGCAACTTATGAAAAAGAATACAATGGAGGTATGGGTAGCAATGGACTTACCTCTGCACGCCACGATGTATTTTCTAAGGCTTTAGCAAAGAAATACCCCGAGAGTTTTGATCCAGAAGTTCCCAGTGATTTGATTTATTCGGGTTCTCGTTCGCTAACGGAACTATTGGAAGGGGTGTCTTTAGATATTGGAAAATTAGTGCTTTCTCCAACGCGCACCTATGCACCTATCATCCAACGAATTTTTGAAGAAATAGGAAGAGCTCAGATTCATGGGATGGTTCATTGTAGTGGAGGTGCACAGACTAAGATCTTGCATTTTATAGACCAATTGCACATCATTAAAGACAATCTTTTTGAAGTACCGCCCTTGTTTGATCTAATCCAAAAAGAATCGGGTACTGCTCCTAGGGAAATGTACCAAGTGTTTAATATGGGACACCGTATGGAGCTCTATGTAAACCCCGCAGTAGCGGAACAAATAATAAACATATCCCATGCGTTTAATGTAGAGGCTCAAGTGGTGGGTCGGGTAGAAGCTGCTTCAGAAAAAAAGCTCACCTTAGAATCCAGTTACGGAACTTTTACCTACCCTTAACAGCATAAAAAATTTTAATGTATCGAAAAATAACAGTTCTCTCTTTACTTCTACTCTCTATAAACGTTCAGGGTCAAGAAGAGGATTTGTTTCGTTCGATAAAAGCAGAGACCCAAATCGATGAGTCTCTTTTACCCGACAGGATGGTTTTTACGCAAAGCCTCCTCTGGGGTGAGCGTGGTTTGATGCGGAAAACTGGTTGGTCTCCACTTACTATCGAACAGCGAGAAAAAGAATTAAAAATTCGTCGGAAAATGTTGAAACTCCATCAACTCATCGGTTATGTTACACTAGTGGGGATGGTAACTCAGGGAATATTGGGAACCAAATTATACAAAGGAAGATCTAGATATTACGATACGCACAAAACGATTGGAAACTTGACTTCCATCAGTTACTTTACGGGTGCAGGCTTGTCTCTTTTTGCACCTCCTCCTTTAACCAATAAAAAACAAAAAGGATTGAGTTCGATCAAGGCCCACAAGTACTTGGCGACCCTTCACTTTTCTGCCATGGTCGCAACTAATGTTTTGGCAGAAAAAAACAGACGACTCCACCGTGCAGCTGCTTTCACAGCCTTTGGGACCTATGCTACCGCTATTCTAGTTTTTAAATTTTAATTATGCTTGTAAAACGATTTTTTATCCTCCTCTCTCTTGTGGTTTCTACTTCTTTTGGGCAAAACACCCAATGGAAAATTGACTCGGAAGCTTCTTCAATTCGCTACAAAGGAGACCACTTGCTTCACGCTTGGGAAGGGGTAAATGACAAAGTTTATGGACTAGCGGTTCATAGCAAGGAAGAAGGAATTGAAAAACTCGCTATTTTGGTTTATGTTCGAGATTTTGACAGTAAAAATTCTGGGAGAGATGCTCACTCGCTCGAAGTTTTGGAAGCTTTACAGTTTCCAGAAGTTAAATTCTATTCGGAATCCATTGAAATAGAAGGCCAAAAACTTCGGATGAACGGGAGTTTTGATTTTCACGGAGCAAAAATCGATAAATCGATTCTAGCGGATTTGGAACAACAAGATTCCAAATGGAAAATTTCCGGGAGTTTTGAATTAACTCCTACCGATTTTAATATTGACTTGCCTTCCTTTTTGTCAATTAAAATGAAAGATTTACTGGAGTTTGAGTATCGCATTGTTTTAAAAAAATAAACCCGTACAATAAACCTTTACAATTTGTAAATTTGTAGTTCTATGTTAGAAAAATTACAAATCGTCCAGCAGCGTTTCGATGAGGTCTCCGACCTAATCATCCAGCCCGATATTATTTCTGATCAAAAAAGGTATGTCCAATTGAATAAAGAATACAAGGACTTGTCTTTGATGATGGAAAAAATCAAAGTTTATAAAACATTGCATTCCAATTTAGAAGAGGCGGAAGCGCTTTTGAAAGAAGAAACGGATGCCGAAATGGTTGCCATGGCAAAGATGGAAGTAGAATCTGCCAAAGAACAACTCCCCAAATTGGAAGAGGAAATCAAGCTTTTATTGATTCCCAAAGATCCGGAAGATGCTAAAAATGTGGTTGTAGAAATCCGTGCAGGGACAGGTGGAGATGAGGCCAGTATTTTTGCAGGTGATTTGTATCGGATGTACACTAAATTTTGTCAATCCAAAAATTGGTCTGTAAGTTTTGTAGATTCTAGCGAGGGTACAGCAGGAGGTTTTAAAGAGGTAATTTTTGAGGTCTCAGGTGAGGATGTGTATGGAATCTTAAAATACGAATCAGGAGTTCATCGGGTACAGCGTGTCCCTCAGACAGAAACGCAAGGACGGGTACACACTTCTGCCGCGACGGTTATGGTGTTGCCAGAGGCCGAAGAATTTGATGTGGAAATAGATATGAACGAAGTGCGTATAGATTATTTCTGTTCTTCAGGACCTGGGGGACAATCCGTAAACACGACTTATTCCGCGGTACGCTTGACTCACGAACCAACGGGTATTGTGGCCCAATGTCAAGATCAAAAGTCGCAACATAAAAATAAAGACAAAGCCCTAAAAGTATTGCGTTCAAGGTTGTACGAGTTAGAACTTTCAAAAAAATTAGCCTCTGACGCCGAAAAACGGAACTCGCTGGTTTCTTCGGGCGATCGTTCCGCAAAAATCCGAACCTATAACTATCCCCAGGGAAGAGTTACCGATCACCGTATTGGAATTACCCTTTATGATCTCACCAATTTCATTAATGGGGACATTCAAAAAATTATCGATGAGTTGCAGTTGTATCAAAACACAGAAAAGCTAAAAGAAGCGGGTGAAGTATTATGACGCAACAGATTCTTTTTCAGCAAATTAAATCCAAAGCTTCTTTTTTATGTGTAGGCTTGGATATCGATTTGGAAAAGATCCCTCCACATTTGCTCAAGGAGGAAGATCCCATTTTTAGTTTTGCTAAAGCGATTATTGATGCTACACATTCCTTCGCAGTAGCCTATAAGCCCAACTTGGCTTTTTTTGAAGCTTATGGACTGCAAGGTTGGCAGGCCTTCAAAAAAGTAATCGACTATTTAAACACCCATTATCCCGATCATTTTACGATCGCTGACGCAAAACGTGGAGATATTGGAAATACCGCAGGGCGCTATGCAAAAGCCTTTTTTGAAACTTATGGTGTGGATGCGGTGACCGTTGCGCCCTATATGGGTCGAGACGCTGTAGAGCCCTTTCTCACTTTTGAGGGGAAACATGCCATTTTGCTCGCTTTGACTTCCAATCCAGGAGCTGCTGACTTTCAATATACCAAAGAAGAAAACCATTTGTTATTTGAAAAAGTTTTAAAAACCAGTTTGGAATGGGAAAATACTGATCGGCTGATGTATGTGGTTGGGGCTACAAAGGCGGAGGCATTACACGCCATCCGAAAAATTATACCTGATTCCTTTTTGTTGGTGCCGGGGGTAGGAGCCCAAGGAGGAAGCCTTGCAGAAGTAGCTCAAAACGGAATGAATTCCCAATGTGGCTTGTTGGTGAATTCCTCCAGGGGGATTCTCTATGCCTCCCAAGGAGATGATTTTGCAGCAGCAGCAGCAGCGGAAGCTAGAAAAATGCAAACCCAAATGGCAGCTCATCTAAACTCAGCTGGACTTATTTGATGCTTCACCATACTCTATATCCAGCGACGAACAATTCTAAAAAATGGATCACTTTCATTCATGGTGCAGGGGGGAGTTCCTCTATTTGGTTTAATCAGGTTCGGTTTTTTAAAAGTTATTTTAATGTGCTGCTTATCGACCTAAGAGGACACGGCAAGTCTGCTGCTTCTCCAGAAGGGACTCAATATACCTTTAACAAGATTATCGAAGATTTAATTGAAGTTTTGGATCACAATAAAATAAATAAATCCCATTTTGTGGGTATTTCCTTGGGCAGTATTCTGATTCAGAAAATGCTTTTTAAATATCAAAGTAGAGTTGAAAAAATAGGCCTAGGCGGTGCTATTTTAAATTTAAACTTCCAATCTCGAGTACTGATGTTTTTTGGAAATTTAACCCAAAGTATTTTGCCTTTCATTTGGATTTACACCTTTTTTGCTTACGTCATTATGCCGTATAGAAATCACAGAAAATCGCGCGCATTATTTATTCGTGAAGCAAAAAAATTATCCCAAAACGAGTTTAAAAGATGGTATAAATTGACTAAAAAAATTCTTCCCTTGCTTGAAAAGATTAGGTCTTATAAACTAAAAACTCCCGTCTTGTATATTATGGGAAAGGAAGATTATATGTTTCTTCCTTTTGTGAAAGAGATTGTACAAGCACACGAGTCCTCTTCCCTAATCACCTTGTCGGACTCTGGGCATGTTGTCAATATCGACCAACCGGAGCAGTTTAATAACAACTTGCTCACTTTTCTCTTAAAAGACTAATTAAAAACCACGGTTTTGTTGTGATAGACCATGATCTTTCGATCGCAGTGATGTTTTAATGCACGCAGCAGTACAATGCGTTCCAAATCCTGTCCTTTTTCAATAAAGTCACGAACCTCGTGTTCATGCGATACACGGACAATATCCTGTTCGATGATGGGACCGGCGTCAAGATCTTCAGTCACATAATGGCTCGTCGCACCGATGATTTTTACACCGCGCTCAAAAGCCGAATGATAGGGCTTTGCACCAGGAAAGGCAGGCAAAAAAGAGTGGTGAATATTGATGATTTGATTTGGGAAGGCGTCAACCAGTCGGTGGGAAACAATTTGCATATAACGTGCCAAAACAATCGAATCTATTTCATGCTTTTTCAATAATTCCAACTGCTGTGTTTCAGCTTCTGGCTTCGTTTCTTTAGTGACGGGGACATGGTAAAAGGGAATTTGAAATTGTTTTGCAACCGATTCCAAATCCCTGTGGTTACTTAAGATAAATGGAATGTTACAGGCTAATTTTCTTGAGCGCTGTTGGGTTAAAATATCATATAAACAGTGATCGTATTTGGAAACAAAAACTGCAACATTGGGAATTTTATCTTCTAAAAAGAAGGAACAACGCAAGGCGTAACGGGAACCGATATCCCGATCGAAATTCGTTTGAAAGTCTTCATAGGTGGTCTTTTGAAAAAGACTTTCAATGACCACTCGCATAAAAAAACTTTTATGTACTCGATCTACATATTGGTCGATGTAGATTATGTTTCCATTCGATTGATGAATAAATTGGGTAACGTCCGCAATGATTCCTTTTTGATCAGGGCAATGCATCAATAAGGTTAGTTTTTTCAAAAGATTTTAATTTCCAGGTTGTTTTATTTGAAATGCTTCATTCTCTTTGGCTTGGTCTACCATTTCTTTGACTTCGGAGAGTAGTTTTTTTGCATCGTAAACGACACCTTGACGAATGGTGTGTTTAACACCACCCACCCGAACAACTTCGTTGTTTTCAGTCAATTGGATAGCTCCTGTACCATAAAGTACTTTTAAATTTTCCAATGGGTTTTCTTCTATTATTACAAAATCTGCACTTTTACCAATTTCTACGGAACCAGTTTGATCGTCTATTCCCAGTGCTTCGGCACCATTTAAGGTTGCCGCGCGGATAACTTCAAGTGGGTGGAAACCTGCTTCTCTCAGCATTTCCATTTCGCGGATATAAGCAAAGCCGTACAATTGAAAAATAAATCCAGAGTCGGAGCCTGTGGTCACGCGTCCTCCACGATTTTTATATTCATTGACAAAGGTCATCCAAAGCTTGTAATTTTCTTTCCAAGCCACTTCCTCTTCGGTGCCCCAAAAATGCCAGTAAGAGCCATGAGAAATTTTACTGGGTTGGTAAAAGCGCCATAAGGAGGGGAGGGTATAGTCTTCGTGCCATTCGGCTCTTCGAGCACGATGCAAGTCTCTGCTGGCTTCGTAAATATTAAAAGTGGGAACAAGGGTGAAGTCCAGATCGATCAATTCGTTCATCACTTTATTCCAGTGGTCTGAATAGGGAGCGGCTGCCTGTTTCCACAATTTGCCGGCTTCTCCAAAACGGTGTTGTTCGTTTTGGTAGTTGTAGTCCAGGGGATAGTCTTGTACGGTACGATCTTCGAATAATGCTTCTGGCAGTCCGTACCAATGTTCCATGGTGGTGAGTCCTGCTCGTGCAGAATGTAAGACATTCCATCGGGCCACGCTCATCTGGGCGTGATGGCATGCAGAGCGCAACCCCAGTTTTTTATTTTCATCCAGTGCCGCTTTCATTATTTCGGGTTCTGCTCCAAAAAATTTGATACCATCAGCACCATTTTTGGCATTTTGTTGTACCCATTCTCGTGCTTGTTCTGGGGTTGTGATGGGTTTTTTACTTCCTTGCCCAAAACCTGTGTAGGCTAGCACTCGGGGAGCTATAATTTCATTATTTGCACTTCGCTTTTTAAGATCTGTGGCGTATGCTATACCTCGTCCGCTGGGTTCACGAACTGTGGTCACCCCGTGGGCTAACCAAAGCCGAAACACATAGTCCCAATCCGCTCCTTGGCCTTCTCCTCCGATATGTCCGTGCATATCTACAAAGCCAGGCAATACGAACATTCCTTTGGCGTCTAGCTCTTTTCCTCCCTTTTTTAGTTGGGGTCTTTTGGTTTCGTCGATAGCCACCCCTGGATATCCCACGATATCGATGGCGGTAATTTTATCGTTTTCAACGCTGATATCCACAGGTCCAATAGGTGGAGCACCATTACCGTTGATCAAAGTTGCTCCCCGGATAATCAATTGATTAAAAGGCCCTTCGGCTGTGGGAGTCGTGATTTGAGAAAAAGTAGCTGTAAAAAAAAGTAGAGTTATAAATGTAGTTATCGTGCGCATATTTGTTTTTTTCGAAGATAATAAAAAAACCTCCTGTTAACACAGGAGGTTGATGTCTAGTAGGAAGTAAATCCTATTTTATACTTCGCTTGTTTAATGTTGGTTTAGACGAAAGTCGGCGTAGGCGTCCATACCGTGCTCCGCCAAATCGAGACCCTTGAGTTCTTCTTCTTTATCCACTCGAAGCCCAATCGTTTTTTTGATAACAAATAAGATGATAAAAGCAGTAGTCACCGAAAAAGCACCTACGATACCTACACCAATAAGTTGTATTAAAAATTGATCAAAACCTGCTAAAGCGCCAAAAATTCCGACAGCCAAGGTGCCCCAAATTCCACAAATTAAGTGAACGGCAATAGCTCCTACGGGATCATCCAGCTTCAGTCTATCGATTAACGCAATTCCAAATACGATAATAATTCCAGCAATGATTCCAATATAAATGGCGTCCATGGGACTCATTTGATCTGCGCCAGCTGTTATTCCAACAAGTCCTCCTAGGACGCCATTCATGAACATTGTAAGATCATAATTCTTATATAAAATATTAGATACAATACTTGACGAAACCCCTCCAGTAGCTGCCGCCAGACAGGTTGTTACTAAAGTTAAAGAAGTTAATTCAGGATCGGCCGATAAAACAGAACCTCCGTTAAATCCAAACCACCCTAGCCAAAGAATTAATACCCCTGCAGCAGCAAGCGGTATGTTGTGTCCTGGAATCGCTTTGGGTTTTCCATCCGTTCCGAATTTTCCGATACGTGCTCCTAATAGATAAACCGCGATAAGGGCACCCCATCCACCCAAAGAGTGAACAAGAGTAGAACCAGCAAAGTCATAAAAACCCCACTGATCTAAAAAACCACCACCCCATTTCCATGATCCAATGATTGGATATACCAAGCCCACATAAAAAACTGAAAATAACATAAAACTGTTCAGCTTAATTCGTTCAGCAACGGCCCCAGATACAATCGTAGCCGCTGTTGCTGCAAACATACCTTGAAAAAGGAAGTCGGTCCACCAGGTGTATCCACCACTGGCATATTCGGGAGTCATGCCTCCTTCGGGTGCCGCGATTCCAAATCCAGCAAATTTAAAAAACCCTGCGGCTCCTTCCTCAAAACCAGGATACATCAGATTGAACCCTCCTAATGCATAAAGTAAAAGTCCAATAGTTATTACAAAGAAATTTTTAAATAAAATGTTTACCGTATTTTTTTGACGTGTCAATCCGATTTCCAAAAATGAAAACCCTAGGTGCATAAAGAATACGAGTGCGGTACAGATCATCATCCATACATTATTGGCAGTAAAAAGTGCAGTACTTTCCATAAATATAGTTTGTGAGTTTGAGTTTAGTTAAGTGACTTGCCGCCTTTTTCACCTGTTCGAATTCGATAGGTTTCTTCGACAGGCGTGATGAATATTTTTCCATCTCCAACTTTATCTGTCGCAGCGGACTTTAAGATGGCGTCAATTGTGGGTTGTACAAAATCATCGTTTACTACAATGGATAAGTAGCGTCTTTGGATCTCGGAAGTGCTGTAGCTGATACCTCGATATACGTGTCCTTCTTTTTCATTACCAACCCCAGTAACATCCCAGTAGCTGAAAAAGTTTACTTCAACATTGTGTAATGCATTTTTTACATCGTCAAATTTTGACTTTCTAATAATTGCTTCTATTTTTTTCATATTTAGGTTTTAAAAAGCAAATAAACAAAAATGTTTATTCACTACTAAAAAGGCTCCCCAATTATTTTAGGAGAGCCTTTAATTTTGAAACTAAATTGATTTACTATTCTCTTTTTCTTTTTCCTGCGTATGCGATTGCGTCATGCTCAGAAAGATCCAAGCCTTCAAGTTCTTCTTGTTCGGTAACACGAAGTCCCATTGTGTATTTCAAAGCTGAAAACACAATGAAAGCGGTCACTATAGCCCAAACCATGTAAGCGAGAGCTCCAATAAGTTGTGAAACAAATTGGGCACTGCCGCCACCGTTGAATAGTCCAATACCTGTATCACCGTCTACACCCCAGAGTCCAATGACAATTGTCCCCCAAAATCCAGCAACACCATGAACAGAAACAGCACCAATAGCATCGTCAATTTTCAATTTCTTTTCGATAAGTTCTATTGAAAAAACTACAATTATACCGCCTATAATACCTGCCATCAAAGCGCCACCAGGAGTCATGTTTCCACATCCAGCAGTAATACTGACAAGTCCTGCTAGGGCTCCGTTTAAAGTATGTGCAATGTTAGGTTTTCCTAAATAAATCCATGTAGTGAATAAAGCTCCTAAAGCTCCTGCAGCTGCAGCCAGGTTGGTTACAAGAACCACAGTAGACGCACCTACAGCGTCATCTCCACCCCAAGCTAACTGTGAACCTCCGTTAAATCCAAACCATCCTAACCAAAGAATGAAAACTCCGAGCGTTGCTAATATCTGGTTATGGCCTGCAATAGGGAAAACTTTTCCATCAACGAACTTCCCTGTTCTAGGACCTACCATATAAGCAGCAACAAGAGCGGCGAAGCCTCCTACACCGTGAACGATTGAAGAACCTGCAAAATCGATAAATCCTAGTTCAGTAAGCCAGCCTGATCCTTGCCATTGCCATCCACCAGAAATAGGATAAATGATTGCAGTCATAATTAATGTAAAAACTACATACGTTTCAAATTTTGTTCTACCAGCGATGGCTCCAGACACAATCGTTGCGGCTGTAGCAGCAAACATTGTTTGGAAGAAAAGGTCTGCACCTTCACCTTGAAATAGCCCACTCCAGAAAAACCATCCATTAGAGGTGTCTCCATACATCAATGAATATCCAACGAGCCAGTAAGTAATTGAACCTACACTGATGTCAAGTAAGTTTTTCATTGCAATGTTCACAGCGTTTTTTGACTGAGTCATACCCGCTTCTACCATTGTAAACCCAGCTTGCATAAAGAAAACAAGGATTCCAGATAAAAGCATCCAAAGCATGCCCATATCTCCCTCTACAGCAGCTGTGTCCTGTATTATTAGGGGTAAATTAATAAGTGAAAAATTGATCATAATACGTTATTATATAATTAAAATTGATAAATAGCTGCAACTAGAAAAGAGGAAAGACTGTCCGCTGTTTCTGTTGGTGAGATAGCAAAAATTTCTGAGGAAGCCGAATCAATTCGTAACTCAGGCTTGAAAATGAAATTTCCAGAGGTAAAACTTCCAGTAAGTGTAAGTGATAAATTGTCTGCATCTCCATCATCAACTAGCGCACCAAATCCGTCTGTTTCAGAGAAAAATTCACCTCGTAAGCCAATAACGAAATCATCACTCACAGTTAGCTGAGGATAAAGTGCTACCCCAGAAAATCCAGTGTCACCTTCCAGTGAAGCTGTAGTGGCATTGATACCTAAGAAAAACGCATCTGATAAATCAAAACCTCCAGTAAAATCAATCTGAGCATATCCGTCACCCCCTAAGAAGTTAATGTACTGACCATAGAGGCCTAGTTGTGCACCAAATGCAGTGTAACGGGAATAATTGGCTTCCGTTTCATCTGTTTGATTGAAAACACCTAACATTAAAGAGATGTCATCTGACAATGCGAAATCAAGTTTTAGACCCGTGTGTGAAAAAGGGCCATAAGAAAACATATATGACGTAGAATAGTTAAAGTTAGCAGATGGTGAAATCACCTCGTACCCTAAAAATGTATTGAAGTTTCCTAAAGTTACAGTCACACCTTCCCCTAAATTGTAATATACGTAGAGTTGGTTTAAAATTTCTGACGAGAATCCGTAACCAGGACCGTCGAACGATTCTCTTACAGATCCAAATACTGCATTAGAACCTCTTGGTCCAAAAACAGCATCCGCCACAAAACCAGCTTTCTCGCCTTCGTAGGAAACAATAAAGTTTGCCATACCGAGGGAAAATCCGTTTAGATCGGCAAAAGAAGTATTTGGAGAAGCAGGGTCTTCACTAAAGCTAGCTCTAAAATAAGTGTCTACAGTTCCACTAAAATTAAAAGTGGGCTCTGGCGTAGCATCATCGGTTTCTTGACCTGTAACAGCTACAGTTGAGATTAGTAAGGCAAAGAGGCCTTTAAATACATTGTTTCTTAAATTTTTCATAAAATAAATATAATTGTTCGGGAACAAACTTATCTATATTTAAAATTATACCCCATATAAAAAGGGGGTGTATTTTTAATTTTTATACAAATGAAAATTATAACCCATAAAAAATAGGGGTTAAAATAATTTTAACTTTAAATTTTAAGAATACTATAAAAAAGCAGCAATGAATTAAGAATTTGCTAAACGAAACAAGTAATGCCCTAAACCTACAAAAGCAACTCCACCGAGAATGCTGGCCAAAGAATAGCTAATAAAAATTAGGTAATCCCCTGATCTTAAGAAAGATAGCCCTTCGAGACTAAAAGTGGAAAAAGTAGTCAGACCTCCACAAAAACCTACCGCTAGAAGTAAATACAGATCAGAACGCAAGTTGTTGTTTTTAACTGCCCACCCCAAGAGAATCCCTATCATTAGACAGCCAACGAAATTTGCCAATAGGGTAGACCAAGGAAATCCACTTTTTGAGGTGGTGAGAAATTTTGAAAGTAAAAACCGAAAAAGGCTACCCAATCCTCCCCCCAAAAAAACATAGAGTAAACTTTTCATTGTTGGGTTATGAATTTGATCAACACCAGAAAGCTGAATGCGATAAGAAAACCAACAAGGATTTTGTAACTCCCTTTAAAATAGAGCGGTTGTCTTTTTTTATCTGTTCTGTAGGAGAAGATTACGATACCCGTAAAAACGAAAAAAAAACAAATTCCAAAAATCAATTGTCCCGATGAAAACATCTCTTATATTTTTGACTAATTTAGAAATAATTAAACCATTAATACAGTATTTAAAAAATGATAAAAAAACCCATTCAGGCAGTAACCGAATTTCACCATGCCTTTGGCCTAGGAGTTGAATCAGTGCCCAATGCGAAATTGCCCAAGGCAATTGCACAACTCCGTTATGATCTGATGAAAGAGGAAAACGAAGAATATCTGGAAGCGGCCCAGTCAAACGATTTAATCGAAATTGGAGATGCCCTCGGAGATATGCTCTACATTTTATGTGGAACCATCATCGCTCACGGTTTTCAAAGCAAAATGGAGGCTATTTTTGATGAGATACAGCGCAGTAACATGAGTAAACTGGGTGCCGACGGTAAACCAATCTATCGAGAGGATGGAAAGGTGCTCAAAGGACCTAATTATTTCAAACCCAATATTGAGAAAATTTTAGAAAAGGACTAGTGAACCGCTACGGTCCAGTGGAATGGATCTTGCTTTTTATTGTATTGAATTCCAACCAACTCTTCCTTCAGTAAAGTAGCTACTGGGTTCTCCTTTGGAAGAGGGTAGGTGGTATCGCGGTAAGAAAAGCTATTGATTGAGAGGACAACGACTGCAGTCCCTGTTCCAAAAACTTCTTGTAGTAACCCTTGTTGATGAGCTTCTACGATTTCACTGACCCTAATGGGTCGTTCTTCCACATCAATTCCCTTGCTTTTAGCAATTTGAATGATACTCTTTCGAGTCACACCGTCCAAAATACGATCATTCGTTGGGGCGGTGACAAGTTTATTGTCAATTTTGAAAAAGATATTCATGGTTCCTGCCTCTTCGAGGTATTCGTGGCGGTCCGCATCAGTCCAAATAATTTGCTGAAATCCTTTTTTAAGTGCTTCTGAAGTCGGGTAAAATTGCGCTCCATAGTTTCCGGCTGCTTTTGCATAACCAACCCCTCCATTGGCAGCTCTACTAAACTCCTCAGTAATGAGAACATTGATTTCAGCACCCGTGTAATAGGTGCTTACAGGAGCACAAATGATCATAAAAATATATTCTTCTGAAGCAGCGGCCTGGACCGTAGATTGACTGGCAAACACAAAAGGTCTGATGTATAAAGAGTTTCCAATTCCAGATTTTATCCATTCGTGATCCAACTTAAGTAATTGGTGTAGTCCTTTAAAAAAATAGTCCTCCGGAAATTCAGGAATTTGCATGCGATGGGAAGACCGATTGATTCTCCTAAAATTTTCATCAGGTCGAAAAAGCCATACTTTACCTTGGTCGTCTTTGAATGCTTTCATTCCTTCAAAAACTGCCTGTCCGTAGTGTAGCACACTTGCAGAGGGATCCAATGTCAAGGGTTCATAAGGCTTGATTTCGGGGGTGTGCCATTTTCCGTCACGGTACCGACAAAGAAACATATGGTCGGTAAAAGTCTTTCCAAAAACAAGGTTGTCAAAGGAAACATCTTTTATTTTTGATTGTGGATTTTGTTGAATTGTGATCACTTCTGTTGCTGTTTACAAGTAAAATTAGTTTTTTTTAGTTCACTACAAACGTTCCCATTTAAGAATTCGTGTAATTTTTTTCTCCATTGTATTTTTAGCATGAAAAACAATGGATCATTCCGTATTTTTAAAAAATTATAGTTTTTTAATGCGATTTCTTATTAATGCCTTATCATCAGCAAAAAATAAAAACGAAGGACGGCTCCTTTACCCTTAGAATTGAGGGTTTAAAGGAAACCTATCACTCCCGTCACGGCGCTGTGACAGAGTCTAAGTTTGTGTATATCGATACAGGATTTAATTTTTGGAAACAAAACAATTCGGACCGCCCCTGTAGAATTTTAGAGTTAGGCTATGGGACGGGACTTGTGGCTTACATGAGTTTTTTAGAGGCTTCAAACTGTCAACAGCAGATTGACTATACTTCTTTAGAAGCTTACCCGTTGACCCAAACTCAGCTTCAAGAGCTGAATTACGATTCTTTTTTTGAAGAAAATAGTGTACCTCTTTCTTTTCGTGATTTTTCTGATGTGGACTGGGAGCAACGTCTACTGCTTTCCGATTATTTTAAGCTCACTAAAAACAAAATCCATTTTGAAGACTATCAGTCTTCTCAGCTTTTTGACGTGATTTATTACGATGCTTTTGGGGCACATGCCCAACCCGAATTGTGGGAATCCCAATGGATGAAAAAATGTTTTGAGTTGTTGCATCCTGGTGGGATATGGGTCAGTTATTGCGCTAAAGGAAGTGTCCGGCGTGGATTGGCAGCAGCCGGATTTGAAGTGTTTCGATTGGCAGGCCCCCCTGGGAAAAGAGAAATGTTGCGCGCCCTAAAGCCTTAAATGTTTACTTTTGAAAAAAAGGAACAAGACTTTTCATAGACTGCGGCTTAGGACCTAATCTAAATCGATTAAACACTCTATTTAAAGAAGACTTGAAAAAGAAAAAACAAAGAATTGAAACATCCATTGCTCTTTGAAGTCAACCAGTAGAAAGTGAATTCGGATATTCCACTAGTATACTGAGTGAAGTCGAAGCATGACTGTTTTAAAGTTTAAAAATAGTAACAGATGAAATTACTTATTACTGGAGCTACGGGATTGGTAGGTCGTAGGTTGGTGCAGAAGGCTTTTTCTTTAGGAATTGAAATTCATTTTCTAACGACAAGTAAAAGCAAAACTGATTCGATAGCAGGTGCTAAGGGGTTTCACTGGAATCCTTCAAAAGCTGAAATTGATAGCGCCTGTTTTGAAGGTGTGGATGTTCTCATTCATTTGGCAGGAGCCAGTATTTCAAAACTTTGGACTTCGTCAAATAAAAGACAAATCCGTTCCAGTAGAGTGGATTCTACTCGTTTGCTCCATTCGAGTTTAAAACAACTGGAACCTGGTCACCAAGTCAAACAAATTGTCGCTGCTTCCGCAATTGGTATTTATCCCTCAGACTTTGAAAATACGGTAGATGAACAAACGATTGTTCACCCCAACTCATTTATGGAAGAGGTTGTGATTTCGTGGGAAAATGAGGTGGATCAATTTAGCTCCCTTGGTCTGGGTGTCACTAAATTGAGAATTGGTTTGGTGCTGAGTCCTAAGGGAGGTGTTTTAGGACCCTTGAAAATTCCAACTGCATGGGGTTTAGGTGCTGCTTTTGGCAACGGAAAACAAGGGCAATCCTGGATCCATATCGAGGACGTAGTAGGATTGTTTTTAGCTGCATCTAAAGAGCAGTGGGAAGGTGTTTACAACGCTGTGGCCCCCAATCCAGTATCTCAAACCCATTTTATTGGCGCTTTGGCAAAAGCACTAAACCGACCTTATTTCCTTCCCCCAATTCCTAAATTTGCGCTGCAACTTATCATAAGAGAAATGAGTAGTTTGGTGTTAGACAGCCACTGGGTAAGCGCGCAAAAAATTTTAGAGAAAGGATACCTCTTTTCTTTTCCGCTTGTAGAGGAAGCAATGCAAGATGTAGTAACGAAGAAAAGATGACAATTTGACAATTTTTTATCGTGGCAACACTTTTGTAAAATACGTTTCGATTAAAAACCATATAAATGACAAAAAAAGCGGCTCCACAGAAAGAAGTAAAATCTAAAAAAGAGACTAAGAAAAAGGAGACTAAATCAAAAGAGGCTGCTCAGATCGAGGAATTAAAAGCAGCAGTTGAACAAGAAAAAGACAAATACCTCAGGCTTTTTGCGGAGTTTGAAAACTTTAAAAAACGAACAGCAAAAGAGCGAATTGAGCTTTTTAAAACAGCCAATCAGGAGGTTATCAGTGCTTTAATTCCTGTTTTGGATGATTTTAATCGGGCCAATCAGCAAATGGAAAAAGAAAAAGGTGCCTTAGATCAAAAAGGAATACAATTGATCTACACTAAATTTTCAGAAGTTTTGAAGTCGAATGGACTGACCCAAACAGAGGAAAAAATAGGAGACTCGTTTGATGCGGAGCTACATGAAGCCATCACTCAAATTCCAGCACCTAAAGAAAAGGACAAAGGAAAAATCATTGATATCGTTGAGGTAGGGTACCAGTTGGGCGATCGTATCATTCGCTATCCAAAAGTGGTCGTAGGACAATAAATATGAAAGAAGATTATTACGAAATATTAGGAGTTTCCAAAAATGCAACTGCGGCCGAGATTAAGAAAGCTTACAGAAAAAAAGCTATAGAATTTCACCCAGATAAAAATCCAGACGACAAAGTAGCGGAGGCCAACTTTAAAAAGGCGGCTGAGGCTTACGAAATTTTGGGTAACCAAGAAAAGAGAGTTAAATACGATCAGTATGGTCATGCAGCCTTTGAAGGTGGACAAGGCTTTGGTGGCGGTATGAATATGGATGATATTTTTAGTCAATTTGGAGATATTTTTGGTAGTGCCTTTGGTGGAGGTGGCTTTGGTGGTGGTTTTGGAGGAGGCCAGCGCCGAGTCAAAGGGTCAGACATGCGGATTCGGGTCAAACTCAGCTTGGAAGAAATCGCCAATGGAATAGAGAAGAAAATTAAAGTACCACGTAAAGTACAAGCCCCCGGTGTTCAATACAGTAGCTGTTCTACCTGTAATGGGCAAGGGCAGGTGATGAAAATTGCCAATACTATTTTGGGACGTATGCAAACCTCTTCGGTATGTCCCACTTGTGGAGGAAGCGGTAAAACACTTTTAAATCGCCCTTCCGGAACGGATGCACAAGGGATGATCCAAAAAGAAGAAACCGTTTCCATCAAAATACCCGCTGGGGTAGAAGAGGGCATGCAACTCAAAGTAAGCGGTAAAGGAAATGAAGCTCCAGCGGATGGAATATCCGGAGATTTACTGGTTTTGATTGAAGAATTACCTCACGATGCTTTTGTACGAGAGGGGAATCACCTACACTATGATCTTTATATCAGTATTTCGGAAGCTGCCTTGGGAGTTTCTAAAGACCTTTCGCTTCTAGACGGTAAAGCGAGAATCAAGCTAGAAACGGGAATTCAATCTGGAAAAACACTTCGTTTACGAGGAAAAGGCTTGCCTAGTATTAATAGTTATGGAAATGGAGATTTGTTAGTTCATGTGAATGTTTGGACGCCAAAAACGTTAAACAAAGAACAGCGTCAATTTTTTGAAAAAATGCAGGAAGACCCCAATTTCATTCCCCATCCCGAAAAATCAGACAAATCATTTTTTGAAAAAGTGAAAGATATGTTTGCTTAAAAATAATTGTTTTTAAAAAAAGTAATATATTTGATCAAATACTGATATTCATTATTAGTATTTATTTTTCTTTTTCATAGCAATTTTTTCCCACCCTCTCACGAGGGTGGGTTTTGTTTTTATAGTAACTTTATCCCGAATGAATGTACTCAACAAAATACTCAACTTCTTTAATCATCAATTCTCTTTAGGAAAGTCGATTACGTTTTCGCCTAAAACGATCTTGATAATCATTTTAGTTTTTGTTTTGACTTCCCTTTTTCTGAAATTTTTTAGAAAAATTATTTACCGTACTCTCTCTAGAGACGCCAAAGTGAAGTTTAGAAGTGTTTTTTCTTTTTTCAATTACTTTATTTATGTCATTGTACTTCTGATCACACTACAGAATATAGGAGCTGACGTCACGGCTATCTTTGCAGCTTCCGCAGCACTATTGGTCGGTGTAGGTCTGGCTTTGCAAACTTTTATTCAGGATATTATTTCTGGAATTTTCATCCTAGTAGATCAGTCTGTACATGTAGGCGATATTATTGAAGTGGAAGGTCAGGTAGGGAAGGTAGAAAACATCAAACTCAGAACCACCAGAGCCGTAACGCGAGAAAACAAGGTTTTGATTATTCCCAATCATAAGTTTTTAATTTCAACACTTTTCAATTGGACAGAGAATGGTGTAATTACCAAAGAAAGTGTAGCTGTAGGTGTAGCGTATAACAGTGATATAGATCAGGTAACTGAAGTTTTGTTGAAATTGGCAAGCGAAAATCAAAGTATCATTGAAGATCCAAAACCCTTTGTGATTTTTGAGGACTTTGGCGACAATGCCCTACAATTTCAAATCTTTTTTGCGGTTAAAAGTAGTTTTGAATCCAACATTGTCAAAAGTGATATGCGCTATGCCATATTTAAAGCGTTTGAAAAAGAAGGAATTCAAATTCCTTTTCCACAGCGTACCCTCAGTTTTTTAACCCCCCCTAAGGCATTGCAATGATCAAAATTTTAATCATAGAAGACGAAGAACCCATCCGTCGGGTGTTAGTACGAATACTCACTGATGAAGACAAAGCTTACAAAGTAGAAGAAGCAGCAGATGGGAAAGAAGGTTTAGCGCTCCTGGGAAAGCACAATTTTGATTTAGTGCTTTGTGATATCAAGATGCCCAAAATGGATGGTATTGAAGTGCTGCAGTCGGCAAACGCCAGAAAAATTGGAATTCCATTTATTATGCTCACAGGGCACGGAAATGTAGAAACTGCCGTAGAAGCCATGAAACTTGGGGCTTATGATTTTATCTCAAAACCTCCGGATTTAAACCGATTACTCACCACAGTTCGCCATGCATTGGAAAACAAATCCTTGCGTTCTGAGAATAAGAAATTAAAACGCAAAGTTGCTCAGAAATATGATATTGTAGGAGAAAGCGAAGCTATTTCTGAAGTGATTCAAATGATTGCCAAAGTGGCCATGACCGATGCACGTGTATTAATCACTGGACAAAATGGAACCGGAAAAGAATTGGTAGCACATCAACTCCATCAACAGAGTGACCGAAATACGGAAAATTTTATAGAGGTCAACTGTGCAGCAATCCCCTCAGAATTGATAGAAAGTGAGCTTTTTGGCCATGTCAAAGGGGCCTTCACCTCTGCGGTGAAAGACCGTTCAGGTAAATTTGAAGCAGCAAACAAAGGAACCCTTTTTTTAGATGAAATTGCAGACATGAGTCTGGCAGCACAAGCAAAGGTGCTACGCGCGCTACAAGAGCGTAAAATCCAACGCGTAGGTAATGAAAAAGACATTGCTGTGGATGTACGTGTGATTGCAGCTACAAACAAGGATTTAAAAACAGAAATTGAAGAAGGTCGTTTTCGTGAAGATTTATACCACCGTCTCGCAGTTATCATGATTCATATACCCGCACTAGGAGACCGAAAAGAAGACATTCCCATCTTAACCGAGCACTTTGTGGATTTGCTTTCTAAAGAACAAGGACTGGAAAGAAAAACCTTTTCTAAAGAAGCTCTAGAGAAATTAAACAACTACCCTTGGACAGGGAATGTTAGAGAGTTACGCAACGTCATAGAACGCTTGATGATCCTTGGTGACAACCCGGTAAGCGCAGAAAACATTCTTCAATTTGCACCTAAATAATATGACGAAGAACATCCACAAGATTCTTTTTTTTCTTTTTCTTTTTCAACCCCTATTAGCACAAAAAAAGAATCACGAACAACAAATCAATGAGATTTTTAACCTTGCCCTCACCCAAGGAAAATCTTATGATTGGCTAGACTATTTATCCAACCAAATAGGGGGTAGGCTGTCCGGATCACTAAACGCAGAACGCGCTGTAAAGTGGGGTGAAGAAGCGCTTCAAAGCTTAGATTTAGACCGGGTTTATCTCGAGGATGTAATGGTCCCCAAATGGGTTCGGGGAAATTTTGAATACGCCAGTATTATTACGGGTCCTGGAATGAGTATTAATGTTCCGGTTTGTTCTTTGGGAGGATCCATTGCTACTCCAGCTGCAGGGCTTCGCGCACAAGTAGTTGAAGTAAAAGACTTTGAAGAATTGGAGGCTTTGGGAGAAGAAAATATTAAAGGGAAGTTTGTGTTTTATAACAGAGCCATGCCCGCAAATTTAATCAATACGTTTGATGCCTATTCCAAAACGGTAGATCAGCGGTCCAGTGGTGCAGCCAAAGCAGCGCGTTTGGGCGCCGTAGGGGTCATTGTTCGATCGATGAACTTGCGATTGGATGATTTCCCACATACTGGAAACATGCGTTATGGAGATCTTCCCAATAAGATGCGTATCCCTGCAGCGGCCATCAGTACCAATGGGGCTCAATTACTCAGTTCCATGCTCTCACTAAACAAGGAGTTGTATTTTTATTTAAAACAAGATTGTAAAAACTTTCCCGATGTACCTTCTCATAATGTTATTGGGGAAATTAGAGGGAGTGAATTTCCAGATGAAATTATTGTAGTTGGAGGACATTTGGACTCTTGGGATTTGGGAGACGGCGCACATGACGACGGGGCTGGGATTGTCCAGTCTATGGAAGTACTGCACCTCTTTAAGAAAATGAACTACCAACCCAAAAGAACAATTCGCGTAGTGCTCTACATGAACGAAGAAAACGGTTTAAGAGGAGGCACCACCTATGCTAAAAATGCAAAACAAAAAGGAGAAAACCACCTATTTGCTTTGGAATCCGATTCTGGTGGATTTACTCCGAGAGGATTTTCTTTTGAAGCCCGACCAGAACAATTTAAAAAAATTGAATCATGGAAGCCTTATTTTGAATCCTATCTAGTCGATCGGTTTGCCCTCGGAGGGAGTGGCGCAGATATCGGTCCGCTTCGCAATGGGAGCACCGTACTTTCGGGTTTACTTCCTGATTCGCAGCGGTATTTTGATTTTCATCACGCAGCCAATGATACCTTTGATGCAATAAACAAAAGAGAACTGGAATTGGGTGCCGCAGCAATGACCAGCTTAATTTACTTGGTTGATCAAATGGGCTTGTAATCCCACCCTCTCATGCTTCAAGCTCTTACGCCATACACTAAAGAATTTCGCTTTAACCTCAATCTGGCTTACCCCGTCATTATTGGGCTACTAGGACACACCTTGGTCCAATTTATCGACAATGTCATGGTCGGTCAGTTGGGAACTGCAGAATTAGCTGCCGTTTCACTGGGAAATAGTTTTTTCTTTGTAGCCATGTCTTTAGGTATTGGTTTTTCTACCGCCATCACTCCACTTATCGCAGAAAGCGACGGTATGAAGAACGTATTGCAAGGGCGTAATGTGTTTTTTCACGGACTGATCCTTTGCTTCGTTTTAGGGATATTTCTTTCGGTAGGAGTTTTGATGAGTAAACCTTTATTATTCCAAATGGGACAACCTGACGAGGTTGTGGACTTGGCCTTTCCCTATCTGCAATGGGTGGGAATCTCTTTACTTCCACTGGTAGGCTTCCAAGCTTTTAAGCAATTTTCTGAGGGACTTTCCTACACCCGTCCGGCCATGTATGCGACACTTTTTGGGAATGTAATCAACGTGATTTTGAATTACTTTCTCATTTTTGGATATTGGATATTTCCTGAAATGGGAGTGGAAGGAGCTGCAATAGGCACCCTTCTTTCACGTTGTTTTATGCTGCTGTTTATGGCGGGCTATGTCCGCTGGAGCAAAAAATATGTGGCTTATATCAGAAACACAAAATGGAAAGCTCCCCAATGGTCTTTGTTAAAAAAAATTATCCGTTTGGGCTTTCCTTCAGCCTTACAAATGTTTTTTGAAGTCCTCTTTTTTACCACAGCGATCTGGCTTTCAGGATTTTTGGGAAAAAACCCCCAGGCCGCCAATCAGATCGCTCTAAATCTTTCTTCCATGACCTTTATGTTTGCCATGGGACTCGGAGTTACGGCTATGATTCGAGTAGGAAATCAAAAAGGAAAACAAGACTTTGTTTCACTAAAGCGTATTGCGTTTTCCATTTTTTTATTAATTTTCATCTTTGATATTGCTTTTTGTTTATTTTTTCTTTTGGGTAATGAATACCTCCCTTGGCTCTATTTGGATGGAAACAATCCGTTGGAATACACTGACGTTTTAGAAGTAGTCAAATTGGCCTCTTCCTTGTTGCTCGTTTCTGCTTTTTTTCAAATTTCCGATGGGCTACAAGCTGTAGTGTTGGGCGCTCTCCGAGGCCTTCAAGATGTAAATATCCCCGCGTGGATTACCTTTTTTTCATACGGTGTTTTTGGTACCCCGATTTCCTACTATCTCGGATTGTATACGGATCTGGGTACCTTTGGGATATGGATAGGACTACTTTCTGGCTTGACCATTTCCTCAGCACTTCTTTTTTTGAGATTTCACTATTTGACAAAAAACTTAATCTTAAATTCGCAACATGGAATTACCTAAATTTTTAATTGCAGACAATTCCGCATTTGAAGACACACTCTTTGTTGTTCATACGGAATATCCACGTTTCATTCTCAATGTTTCCAACGACGAAGTACACTGGTTTGAAGAATTTGATAAAGAAGACGAATCGGCTCTAGAAACGGAATCTACTTCATTGATCGAAGCCGCTTTTACCTTTTATGATACGGAAATGGAATCTCTCGAGTAGTCTTATGGAATCTATTTTGGCTTGGGACAGTGAACTGTTTTTAAGACTTAATAGTCTAGGAACCCCCACTTTTGATGCCTTTTGGATGCTGATGACCCACAGAGCTTCTAATGTAGTGGTCTATTTGGGCTTACTACTATTTCTGGGGTATAAAAAATCATGGAAAACAGCTGGATATTTAGTACTCTTTACCGCCTTACTCATTTTGTGTACTGATCAGTTGACCAATCTTTTCAAAGTAAAAGTTGGACGATTACGACCCTGCTATGATCCAGAAATCCAATCCTTGGTCCGTTTGGTCAAACCCACCTGTGGTGGACGGTACAGCTTTTTTTCTGGACACGCGTCCAACTCTTTCGCTTTGGCGCTTTTTTTTGGAGGTATAATTAAGTCGTTTTCACGTTTGGCTCCTTATGCATTACTATTAATTGCTGCGTTTATCGCTTACAGTCGAGTGTATATTGGGGTGCATTATCCATTAGATATACTTTGCGGTACACTCGTAGGAAGTATAATTGGCTTTACGTTTTATAAAGTATGGAAACGAGTTATTCCTCGTTTTTTAGATTGAATTCAAACTGTGTTTGGTGTTTGTAAACAGTTTCAGGCAGTAGCAGGGTAGAAGGAAATGTAGGAATGTTTGGAGTATTGGAAAATTTTTGTGTTTCAAAACAAATGGCTTCAAAATGTGGGGGAGTAAAGACTACCACACCCGGTTGGTCGGTATAGGTTTTCATTTCTATTCCACTCTGGGGTTCATAAAGCGTTGCCGCAGCTTCATTTGTAGCATTTAGCACAAAATAATCATCCAAATGTGTTTTGGCGATGGTCTTGGGAGTTCTAAAATCAAAAGGAGTCTGTGCAACGTTCAATCGTGTTCCTGTAGGGACTAAATTTTGTTTGAGCTCTAGGTAGCGGTCCGCATGGATTTGTAGCTGATGGGACGCGATAGCACTTTTAGGATTGAGGTTAAAATAGGCGTGATTGGTCAAATTGACATGCGTAGGAGCATTGGTAGTAGCGCGATAGTCGAATCTGAGTTGATTTCCCACCAAACGATAAGAAACCATTGCATTTACAGTTCCGGGAAAGCCTCCTGTACCCTCAGGACATTCGTATTCAAAAGTAAGTAAATGAGTGTCAGATGAAGTGCGAGGTGACCAGTACTGAGTATTCCACCCCTTGGCCCCACTGTGGAGCAGCACTCCTTTTTCGTGTTCAATTTCAATTTTTTTTTCTTCAATTGTAATGGGGTTTTCTAGCCTCCCCGCATAGCGTCCTATAACGGCTCCACGGGACCAACTGTCCGAAAGATACGCTTCGGGTTGCGACAAACCTTGGATTACATTTATTAGGCTTCCCTTTTTATCTTTTACCCAGAGTTGGTGGAGTATAGCTCCATAGGAAAGAAAAACGGCTTTTAACGTTCCATTATCTAGAGTGAACGTCTCCAATCTTTAATGCTCTTCTTTTAAGAGCTCGGGGTATTGCTTTTGAAATTTTCGAAGCCTCGGGATAGAAACCTGCTGTACATAAGGATTGTTTGGGTTGTTTTTTTCGTAATCCTGGTGGTATTCTTCGGCATAATAAAATTTCTCCAAAGGCTTTATTTCCGTTACAATCGCTTTGGGAAAATAGTTGCCCTCTTCCAGCATTTGCATATAGTTTTGGATGATTTCACGTTCTTGATCCGAGGTGTAAAAAGCAATGGATCGGTATTGCGATCCATAATCTGGACCTTGTTGGTTGGGGGTAGTCGGATCGTGAGAACCAAAAAAGACTTGAACGAGAGTTCCAAAGTTCACTACTTTGGGGTCGTAGATGACTTCTACGGCTTCGGCATGTCCTGTTCTGCCTGTCCCAATTTGATTGTAATTGGGATTTTTGGTTTCTCCTCCTGCATAGCCTGAATAGACTTCAGAGACCCCTTTGACGCTTTCATAGATAGCTTCTACACACCAAAAACAGCCGGAAGCAAAATAGGCTTTTTTCATTCCTTCTTGGACAGTTTGAGTGGGGGTCCATACGGGATCCGAGTTGTTAAAGGAAGGAGTACTTGAAATACACGTTTGTAAGGTGATAACAAAGAGAAGAGAGAAGAAGGTTTTCATAGAATTTTAATGTTGAAGTCTAGGATAAAACATCCATTTTAGCAGCAGCCAAATTACTAAAACTTCTCGAAGATAGTAAAAGCGTTTCCTACATTAACACAAAATTTTATTTTGCGCTAATTCGGTTACTTTAGGCATTAAGTTAAAATAAATGATGACTTTTAGTGGTCACAATTCATTATCCAATGAATTCCATATTGATCTACAAATTGACCAAAAGTAGCGTTCCAAAATTCTTTCTTGAGAGGATGTGTTACTTTACCTCCCTTACTCATTTTGGCAAAAGCCAATTTCATAGGTTCTAAAGAGTCATAATTTAAACTCAATTGAATGTGATTGGAACTCCCGTCATTGGATGCATCACAAACCATAGCAAGAGTATCTCCTTTGTAAGTCAATTCACAATGAATGACCCATTGGCTTTGATCGGGTTTATGCTTCATAGGACTATCTTTATATCGCTTGATTTCAGTGTGTTCTATGCCCAGTGACTCAGTGTAATGTCGGATGGCTTCAGTTGCGTTTCCTGGAAAGATAAGGTAGGGGTGTAATTTCATCTGTTTTTATTTTAAGGATTTATTAATTGTACTATACTCTTAGGTAGTTTTCGAAATTCTGGAGCTAATTTTTCATCGGCTATAGGGCTTCCGTATTTTTCCACTACGGGAAGTTCCCCCGCCCAGATGTCTAGCTCGTAATCTGCTTTGTCGTCCACAGGGCCCCCTGTTCTTATTTTGGCAGTAGCTTCTTCTATGGGGATAGCAATGACTTTTGTCGCTTTGAGTTCCTTTGCAGAGGGCTGTCGGACTTCTTCCCAGCGCCCAGGGATTAGGTGATCTGAAACACTTTTTAAAGCGTGAAGTTTTTCTTCGGTGTTGGAAATAAGGCTCCCCTTGCCAAAGAGTACTACCGATTCGTAGTTTAAAGAATGGTGAAAGGCAGAACGTGCCAGTACCAAACCCTTAGTTTTTGCTACGGAAATACTCAGTTCTATTTCGCCTTCCAGTTCTGTCATCAGTCGGCTCACGGAAGCCCCATGAACAAAGAGTTGATCTCCAGATCTTCCATACAAAGTAGGGATGACCACTGGAGCACCCTGGTGTACAATCCCTACATGACAAATATGATTTTGGTCTAAAATGGTATGGATTGTTTTGGAATCGTAATGCCCCCTTTTCGGAACTCGCTTTAAGGTAGATCGGTTGGTTTTTTTCAAAGTGGGTTTAGTTTAAGATTAGAACAACAAATTTCTCATTTTTTTGCATACTGACGAACCCATTTAAAAATTAAGGGTGTTAAAAATACAGTAGGTAAGAGCCAATACGCAACCTCAGGAATCCAATTTGGAAAATGATTTTGATTCACTACGATAAAAGCGGTAAAAGAAGCGATGTAAGCAGCTGTAATTCGAATAATATGTTCCCGGAGCCAGTACATTTTGAATTTGATTTTTCCTCGGTAGTTTTGTAAGTCTTTTCTTACATTCTGCAATCCAATGAGACCAAAGACAACTAATGCTATTCCCATACTGTCTTGTTTTTTTAGGAGCAGGATCGTTCCCCAGCTAACAAAGACCACCCCTACTAGCAACATACTAAAACTCAGGATCCAATCTATTAGCTTCGGCTTTTGTCCTTGTCCCAGTTTTTTCAAATGCATATAGCGTTGCCCTGTTCCCACCAGAAAAATTGTAAAAACTCCAACAATAAAAAGAAACATATTGGGTTTTAGAAGTGCCATTAAAAGTGCAGTACTCCCTGTGATCAACATACTAACAACGAATAGTTTTCCAACTTTTACGTGAATGGAACCTCCCTTTTTTCTCAAGAGATTGTAGCTGCCCGATAGCAGTCCGATGCTTCCAAATAAAATATGGGTTGTAAGTAAATAGGGGTATAAAAAACTCATTAGATTTGGTGTTTTTCAGGTTTACTCAGATTCTTAGTTGCAGTGTGCCTGAACAATTAGGGCAAATAAAATTAAATAGGGTTTCAGAACACGTTTTGCAAAATGTGCAGTTGTAGGAGCAATGATAAGTAGGTGCTCCATTAGCAACGAGCACTTTCTGGCAATTTTCACAGTTTGTTTTATCAGGGCAATATATTTCTTCAAATATAGACTATTTTTTTATTGGAGTAAGGAAACCAAATAGTCTCCTACTTCAGAAGTAGAAAGTGCAGTTTGCCCAGGAGCAGCAAGATCTTCTGTGACTTTCCCTTCCGCAAGAGATTGATCTACCACTTTGCGAATGGCAGCCCCTTCTTCGGTTAATCCAAAACTCATCTCAAAGAGCATTGCCGCAGAGAGCACTGTAGCTAGAGGATTTGCAATTCCCAGTCCTGTGGCTTGAGGGAAGGAACCGTGGATGGGTTCATACAAGGCATTTTCTGTTCCCACAGATGCAGAGGGCATCAAGCCCATTGAGCCTGAAATGACGGAAGCTTCATCAGTGAGTATGTCACCAAAAAGATTTTCTGTAATTAGCACATCGTAGCTATTAGGCCATTGGACCAAACGCATAGCTACGGCATCCACAAATTCATAAGAAACTTCTACCTCAGGATAGTCTTTTTCCATCTCTTGTACGGTCTCTCTCCACAGGCGTGAGCTTTCTAATACATTGGCTTTGTCCACACAGCACAACTTTTTGGAGCGTGTCATTGCCAATTCAAAACCTTTGACAGCCAGACGTTTTATTTCTTCTCTAGTATACGTACAGGTGTCAAAAGCAGTATTGCCATCGTCTTTTCTTCCGCGTTCCCCAAAATAGATTCCACCTGTCAGTTCTCTTAGAAAAACGAGATCTGTTCCTTCAATTCGTTCCTTTTTTAATGGAGATTTATCCAAAAGAGAAGGGAAGGTAAAGGTGGGGCGTACATTGGCAAAAAGACCTAATTTTTTACGCATTTTAAGCAAGCCTTGTTCGGGACGTACTTTGGCAGAAGGATCGTTGTCAAAACGGGGATGACCGATGGCTCCAAAGAGAACAGCATCTGCGGCCAGACAAATTTCATGGGTCGCGTCGGGATAAGGATTTCCCACGGCATCTATTGCTGCGGCTCCCGTGAGTGCAGGGATCCATTCTATGGTATGCTCAAATTTATTTGCAATCGCGTCAGCAACTTTTACGGCTTGTTCGATCACTTCGGGACCGATTCCATCTCCTGCCAATAGGGCAATTTTTAAATGCATAATAGGGTATTAAGGTTGAATGATGTTTAACATTTTTTCGGTAGCCTTGATGGCAGAAACCGTTTGATCTGAATCCAAACCGCGGGTTTTAAAATCGCGCTTTCCGTTGCTCCAAGTGATGGTCGTTTCGCACAGCGCATCGGAATGACTTCCCGGGGGAATACGAACCGCATAATCAACTAAATCAGGTAAATCTATTTTTTGCTTTTGATACACTTTGTGCAGTGCATTCCAAAACGCATCGTACTGCCCGTCCCCCGAAGCATTTTCTTCAAAAAGTTTATCGCAAATTTGAAGGGAAATACTCGTAGTGGGTTTCAATCCCTTGGAATGGGTCAAAACATAGGAATTGATCTTGACCTTATTGGGGATGTTATTTCCCAAAATATCTGAGATGATAAAGGGGAGGTCTTCTGCCGTAACCCGTTCTTTTTTGTCACCCAATTCAATAATCCGTTGGGTCACTTTTTTAAGATCCTTATCGTTTAGGGTGAGGCCCAACTCCTGAAGGTTTTTTTGAATATTCGCTTTCCCAGAGGTTTTACCCAGCGCATATTTTCGTTTTCTGCCAAAGCGTTCGGGAAGCAAGTCATTGAAATAAAGATTCTTTTTATTGTCTCCATCTGCGTGAATTCCTGCTGTTTGCGTGAAAACATTTTCTCCTACAATGGGTTTATTCGCTGGAATTCTGAATCCCGTGAAGGTCGCTACCAATTGACTGACACGATACAGGGCATCTTCTTTGATGTTGATTTTGATCTCGGGCATAAAGTCGTTGATTACCGCTACGACACTTGCCAGTGGGGCATTGCCCGCACGTTCACCCATACCGTTTACGGTAAGATGTAATCCCTTGATCCCAGTATTTACAGCTTCCATTACATTGGCTACACTAAGGTCGTAGTCGTTGTGTCCGTGAAAATCAAAATGTAAATCGGGATAGCGTTGGATAATTGTAGTTAAATAAAGGCGTGTCTTTTCTGGAGTTAAAATACCCAGGGTATCGGGTAGTAGAATGCGTGCAATGGGTTGTGTGGCTAAAAAATCTAAAAATTGAAAAACATAAGCTTCCGAATTGGCCATTCCATTGCTCCAATCCTCCAGATACACATTGGTTGTAAAGCCTTCTTTTTTAGCGAGTGCAATGCTTTTTGACACGTTTTCAAAGTGCGTTTCAGGACTTTGTTTCAGTTGGTATTTTAAATGGTTTAAAGACCCCTTGGTCAATAAGTTTTGGACTTTCGCTCCCGCTTTCTTCATCCATTCTACAGAAGAACCATTATCCACAAAGGTGAGTACTTCAATCCGGTCGATCAAGCCATGGGTTTCCCCCCAACGGGTGATTTCTTGTACCGCATTAAATTCTCCATCCGATACCCGTGCAGAAGCGATCTCAATACGATCGATATTCAACTCTTGAAGCAGCAATTGAGCAAGGGATAATTTTTCAGAAACTGAAAAAGAAACACCCGAGGTTTGTTCTCCATCCCGTAGGGTGGTATCCATGATTTCGATAGTCTTGCTCATGTGCTAAGGGCGAATTGCTACAAAGGTCTGTTTACCCCGAAGGTTTTGATGTCTTCTTTCATACTCTCTAAATAGTCGATATCATCGTAACCATTGAGCATATTCTCTTTTTTATACGCATTGATTTCAAAAGATTCTGATGCTCCTGTACTGTTGATCTGGATTTTTTGATTGGGTAAATCTATGAGGAGTTCTGTTTTGGGATTTTCTTCAATGGCTTCAAAAATTGTTTTTAAAAATTCTTCAGAAACCTGAACAGGGAGTACCCCAATATTGAGACAGTTGTTTTTAAAGATATCTGCAAAAAAGCTGGAAACAACACAGCGAAAACCATAGTCATAAACTGCCCAAGCGGCGTGTTCACGAGAAGATCCTGATCCGAAGTTATGTCCTCCCACCAATATTTTTCCCGAATAGGTAGGATTGTTTAACACAAACTCTTCTTTAGGATTGTTGTTTTGGTCGAACCTCCAATCGCGAAATAAATTATCTCCAAAACCCTTGCGTTCAGTAGCTTTTAAAAAACGAGCGGGTATAATTTGATCGGTATCCACGTTTTCAATAGGTAATGGTACCGCTGTACTTTCTAAAGTGTGAAAAGAATCGTATGCCATGGTCAGTTTAAATTAAGGCTCTAGGGTCAGTTATTTTTCCAGTGATGGCTGCGGCGGCAGCTACTAATGGGCTCGCCAAAAGAGTTCTCGCACCAGGACCTTGACGTCCTTCAAAGTTTCTGTTTGAGGTACTCACCGCATATTTCCCAGCGGGAATTTTGTCGTCGTTCATCGCCAAACAAGCAGAACAGCCTGGCTCACGGAGTTCAAATTCGGCGGCTTCAAAAATCTCTAGGAGACCTTCTTCTTTGATTGCCTTTAGCACGTTATGCGATCCAGGTACCAGCCACGCTGTAACATTGGCAGCGCGTTTGTGACCTTTCACAATTTGAGCAAAAGCTCTAAAATCTTCGATTCGACCGTTGGTACAACTTCCTATAAAAACATAGTCAATCGGCTTACCGATCATGCTATCTCCTTCTCGGTAACCCATGTAGTCAAGCGACTTAGAATAGGTAGTTGCACTTCCCTGTATTTCTTTCGCTTTTGGGATGGCTTTGGTAATGCTCATTCCCATTCCAGGGTTGGTACCAAAAGTAATCATCGGATCAATTTCAGAACCGTCAAAAGTAAATTCTTTATCAAAAGCAGCACCTTCATCGGTATGGAGAGTGGTCCAATACTCCATGGCTTTGTCCCAAGCTGCGTCTTTAGGTGTAAACTCGCGGTCTTTGATGTAGGTAAAGGTTTTTTCGTCGGGTGCGATCATACCCCCACGTGCACCCATTTCGATACTTAAGTTACAAACAGTCATCCGACCTTCCATACTCAATTCGCGAAAGACTTCGCCTGCATATTCTACAAAATATCCTGTAGCTCCCGAAGTGGTCAATTGGGAGATAATAAACAGCGCCACATCTTTGGGCGTTACACCGTGATTGAGTTTACCATCAATGGTAATTCTCATTTTCTTGGGTTTGGGTTGCATGATGCATTGCGTTGCAAGGACCATTTCCACTTCCGAGGTTCCAATACCAAAGGCAATAGCTCCAAAAGCCCCGTGGGTTGAAGTGTGGGAGTCACCACAAACGATGGTTGCTCCCGGCTGGGTAATCCCATATTCCGGGCCGACCACATGTACAATTCCGTTTTTTTTATGCCTCAATCCCCAATACGAGATTCCGTGTGCTGCAGCATTTTCTTCCAGTGCTTTCAATTGATTCCGCGATAGGGGATCCGCTACAGGAAGATGCTGATTCAGGGTAGGAGTGTTGTGGTCTGCCGTAGCAAAGTTTTTTTCTGGGTGAAGTACCGGAAGTTTTCTGTTTTTTAATCCGAGAAAAGCCACGGGGCTTGTTACCTCGTGAATCATATGACGGTCGATGAAAAGAACGTCAGGTCCTTCTTTAATGCTTCTTACCACATGTGAATCCCATACTTTGTCAAATAGGGTTTTTTTCATTTCAATGCGCGTTTAAATTAAATTTTACTGGCTTCAATTATTTTTGGGAGATCTTCATCTCCAATCTCTTTTTGTTGATCGGCAACGACCAAAAACTGTTGGTATACCTTGTCTAGTTGTAATTTATCCAATTCATACCCTATGTTTTTAGCACGATAGGCCAGTGCGGCTCTTCCGCTTCGTGCGGTAAGGATGATGGAAGATTCGGTTACACCGACATCAGTGGGGTTGATAATTTCGTAGGTTTCTCGCTTTTTGATCACTCCGTCTTGATGAATGCCTGAAGAATGCGCAAAGGCATTGGCTCCTACAATAGCTTTATTCGGCTGGACAGGCATCGCCATACTTTCAGAAACCAATTGGCTAATGCCGAACAATTGTTGGGACTGAATTCGGGTATCAAGGTTTAGGGTGGGGTGTTGACGTAAAATCATAACTACTTCTTCCAAGGAAGTATTTCCGGCTCGTTCTCCAATTCCATTAATGGTACACTCAATTTGACGTGCGCCGTGTTGCACCCCAGCGATAGAATTTGCAGTAGCGAGACCCAAGTCATTATGACAATGACAGGAAAGGGTAGCTTTGTGAATACCTGTCACATTTTCTTTTAGATACTTCATTTTCGCACCGTATTCATAGGGAAGGCAATAACCTGTGGTATCTGGAATATTTAGGACGGTAGCCCCCGCTTTGATGACAGCTTCACAAACTTTAGAAAGGAATTCATTGTCTGTTCTACCTGCATCTTCTGCGTAGAACTCCACATCTTCCACAAAGCTCTTGGCATAGGTTACAGCAGCGATTGCACGTTCTAGAATTTGCTCTGGGGTAGCGTTAAATTTAAAACGCATATGACTTTCCGAAGTTCCAATCCCCGTATGAATACGCGCTCTTTTTGCTGTTTTTAAGGCCTCAGCGGCTACCTCAATGTCTTTTTTAACGGCTCGAGTCAAGCCACACACTCGGGCATTTTTCACGAGCTTGGAAATATCTTCAACAGCTTTAAAATCTCCTGGACTAGAAATCGGGAAACCTGCTTCTAAAACATCCACCCCCAGTTGGTCTAACTGCTCTGCAATGGTTAACTTTGTCACAGCGTCTAATTTACAACCTGGAACTTGTTCTCCATCACGTAAGGTGGTGTCAAATATTTCAACGTATTCCATAAACTTCTAAGTCAGTGTGAATAGCTATTCAAGATACTAAAGTATGTTTTTGGATTTACTAAAATAAAAATAGCTATTTTTGTATTACAACATTCGAAAGGAATAACTGATATCTAACCTACTAATTATTAGTAATTTGCATCAAAAAGGATTACAATGACAAATGAGCAGAAAGATAATTTATTTGTCCTGATTAAGTCGCTGACAAAATCAGAAAAAAGACAATTTACGCTCTATGTCGGACGGATGGATTCCAATGAAAATTCAAAGTTTTTAAGCCTGTTTCAGCTTTTGGACAAAATGAAACGCTACGACGAAAAAATCATTTTGAAAAAAGGCATCGTTACCAAACAACAGTTGTCCAACCTCAAAGCACATTTATACAAGCAGATTTTAATCAGCCTGCGCATGAATCCCATGCATAAAAATATCCGAATTCAGATTCGAGAACAACTAGATTTTGCCACCATTCTATACCAAAAAGGCTTGTACAAACAGAGTTTAAAAGTGTTGGAAAAAGTAAAGTTATTGGCCTTAAAACACGAGGAAAAGTACGTGGCTTATGACATTGTAGAACTGGAAAAAGTCATTGAATCCCAATACATTACTCGAAGTTTGAGCAACCGAACAGACACCTTGATCACCGAAGCTGAAGCTTTGCGAAATCAAAACAATTTGGCAACTCAACTCTCTAACCTGTCTTTGCAATTGTACGAACGTTTGATCAAAGCAGGCTATGCCAAGAGCGATCAGGAGTTTCGTGAAATCACCCAATTCTTTTATGAAAAATTACCTAAAATCGATTACGATGGTCTCGGTTTTAGAGAAAAGTTGTGGTACTACAAAGCCCATGTTTGGTATAGCTTTTTGACCCAAGACTTTTTGTCCACCTACCGCTATGCATCCAAATGGGTAGAAATGTTCGAAGAGTCTCCTGCCATGATCAGTATTCATCCCGTTTTTTACCTCAAAGGGAATAACTACCTAATGGAAAGTTTGGCCTTGATTAAATATCCTTCAAAATTTAAAGAGACACTGAAGCAGTTGGGCTACTGGACCCAACATGCAAGTTTTCCCAAAAACGACAACCTCAAAGCTTTGCGTTTTCAGTTTTATTACAGCAACCAACTGAATGTCCATTTTTTGGAAGGGAGTTTTGAAGAAGGATTGATTTTAATTCCGGAAATAAAAAAGGGAATAAGAGACTACAGCAATCAAATTGACCCACATCACATCATGATGTTCTACTACAAAATGGCTTGTATCTATTTTGGGGCTGAAGATTATGAAAACTGTATTGTTTTTCTCGATAAAATCATCAGCAACAAAAGCCTAAAAATGCGAGAAGATCTGCTTTGTTTTTCAAGGGTGCTGAATATTTTTGCTCATTATGAGGCGGGCTTTGATTACCATCTGGAGTCCCACCTTCGCGAGACCTATAAGTTTTTGATCAAAATGAATGACCTTCATGAGGTACAAAAAGCCATGATTCGTTTTGTTCGCGGGCTGGGCGACATTTACCCGCATGAACTCAAAACAGCCTTTGAGGCTCTCTACAAAGAACTACAGCAATACGAAAACGATCCCTATGAACGTCGTTCTTTTTTGTATTTGGACATTCTTTCGTGGTTGGAAAGCAAAATAAAAAATGTGCCTATTGCTAAGGTAATTCGCGATAAAGCCGCTACTCTGAATCGGAAAGAACGCTCTTCCATAGTCCCACTTTCTCCGGATCTGAAGTGAACAAAAGCGTTTCTTTAGTCACAGGATGCTGAAGGGTAAGTGTGCGCGCATGTAGGCTAATCGTTCCGTCCTTATTGCTCCGTGGCGCTCCGTACTTCAGGTCGCCCTGAATGGGAAAACCCAAGCTGGCTAGTTGTGCACGGATTTGATGGTGACGTCCAGTTTCCAATTCGATTTCCAACAAACAGTACCGATCAAAATCGCGAATCCGTTTGAAGTGAAGACGGGCTTCTTTGCTATTGGGTACTTTGTTTTTATGGGCTTTGGACTTATTTTGTTGGGTGTTTCGTGTCATCCAGTGGGTTAAAGTGCCACTGGTCTCGGGAAATTGTTTATCGACTAAAGCCAAATAGGTTTTTTTGGGAATTCGGGATTGAAACTGTTGGTTCAAGCGACGTAAGGCTTTTGAGGTTTTTGCAAAAACGAGCACCCCACTGGTAGGTCGGTCCAAGCGATGTACTACCCCCAAAAATACCGCTCCAGGTTTTAGGTATTTTTTTTTAAGATAAGTTTTGACAAAATCGGCTAGGGTAGGGTCTCCTGTTCGATCCCCCTGAACCAGTTCTCCAGCACTCTTGTGAATGACAAGCAGGTGGTTGTCCTCAAAAAGGATGCGCTCCTTTAATTCCAAGAGTTAGTATTGTTCTTTTTCGTTTGGGAAATCTTGCGACTTGACGTCCTCAGTATATTGAGCGATGGCCTTGTGTATGACTTTGTCTAGATCGGCATACCGTCGTAAAAAACGGGGACTGAATTCTTTGTTCATCCCCAACATATCGTGCAGAACCAGAACTTGCCCGTCCACCGAGCCCCCGGCACCAATTCCGATGATGGGAATACTGACAGACTCCGTGGCTTGTTTTGCGAGAGTAGCGGGAATTTTTTCTAATACAATTCCAAAGCAGCCCAGCTTTTCAAGCATTTTGGTATCCTCTAGAAGCTGTTCGGCTTCCTGCTCTTCTTTAGCCCGAACAGTGTAGGTTCCAAATTTATAAATGGATTGCGGGGTAAGTCCCAAATGACCCAAAACAGGAATTCCTGCTTGAATAATTCGTTCAATCGATTCTTTGGCTTGTGCTCCCCCTTCGAGCTTTACAGCGTGTGCCCCAGATTCTTTCATAATTCGTATCGCAGAGCGAAGCGCTTCTTTGGAATCCGACTGATACGTCCCAAAAGGTAAATCTACGACGATAAGAGCTCGGTTGGCCGCCCGCACGACACTACTGGCGTGGTAAATCATTTGATCCAAAGTAATGGGAAGTGTGGTTTCATGTCCCGCCATAACATTGGAGGCAGAATCACCCACTAAGATCAGGTCGATTCCCGCCGCATCTACTAGTCCAGCAAAGGTGTAGTCATACGCGGTAAGCATGGCAATCTTTTCCCCATTGGATTTCATTTCTTGTAAAGACCTAGTCGTGACACGACTGTACGTAGCTGCTGCCATAATTTTTGTATTGGGTAAAAATACTATTGTTTTGCTAAATGCCTTGGTACGAAGATTAAAAATCTGGTTTTTTAAACAAACTGTCATGCTGTCAGTTTTACCAATATGGCATAATGCTTGTCAATTATAGGGAAATTTAAATTGAAATCATGAGTAAAATAATTGGAATCGATTTAGGAACTACAAATTCATGCGTCTCTGTAATGGAGGGTAATGAACCCGTTGTTATTCCAAATGCCGAAGGAAAACGAACCACCCCTTCTGTCATCGCCTTTGTAGAAGGTGGAGAGATAAAAGTAGGGGACCCTGCCAAGCGTCAAGCCGTTACGAACCCGACCAAAACCATCGCTTCGATCAAGCGTTTTATGGGAAACAAGTTTTCCGAGTCCAGTAACGATGTAAAAACCGTGGCTTATAAAGTAGTCAAAGGCGATAACGATACGCCCCGTGTAGATATTGATGGGCGTTTGTACAGTCCCCAAGAACTTTCTGCCATGACTTTACAAAAAATGAAAAAAACGGCGGAAGACTATTTGGGTCAAGATGTGACCGAAGCGGTAATTACGGTTCCTGCCTATTTTAACGACTCCCAACGTCAAGCGACGAAAGAAGCGGGAGAAATTGCTGGATTGAAAGTACAACGAATTATTAACGAACCTACTGCTGCTGCCCTGGCTTATGGTTTAGACAAAGGTGGTTCCGATAAAAAAATTGCAGTTTACGACTTAGGAGGAGGAACTTTTGACATTTCGATTCTCGAGTTGGGCGATGGTGTTTTTGAAGTACTATCCACCAACGGAGATACCCACCTAGGAGGAGATGATTTTGACCAAGTGATTATTGACTTTTTGGCTGAAACCTTCCAAAAACAGGAGTCGATTGATTTGCGTAAAGATCCCATGGCCTTACAACGACTCAAAGAAGCCGCTGAAAAAGCCAAAATAGAATTGTCCTCCTCTACCCAAACGGAGATTAATTTGCCTTACGTCACCGCAACAGATTCTGGTCCCAAACACTTGGTAACCAGTCTAACTCGAGCCAATTTTGTAAAATTAGCTGATGATTTAGTCAAACGTTCCATGACGCCTGTCAAAAAAGCATTGGACGATGCAGGACTTTCAACAAATGAAATCGATGAGGTGATTCTCGTAGGAGGATCCACTCGGATTCCAGTCATCCAAGAAGAAGTAGAAAAGTTTTTTGGCAAAAAGCCATCCAAAGGAGTAAACCCAGATGAGGTAGTGGCCGTTGGTGCGGCGATCCAAGGAGGAGTTTTAACAGGAGATGTAAAAGATGTTTTACTCTTAGATGTTACCCCACTTTCCCTGGGTATTGAAACTATGGGAGGAGTGATGACTAAACTGATCGAGTCCAACACGACGATCCCAACCAAAAAGTCTCAGGTCTTTTCTACCGCGGCAGATAACCAGCCTTCGGTGGAGATTCACGTACTTCAAGGCGAGCGTTCTATGGCGACAGACAACAAAACCATTGGACGTTTTCACCTAGATGGCATTCCACCAGCGCAACGGGGTACGCCACAAATCGAAGTGACTTTTGATATCGATGCCAACGGAATCATCAAAGTAAGTGCTTTGGACAAAGCGACCAACAAATCGCAAGACATTCGTATTGAAGCCTCTTCTGGACTGACCGAGGAAGAAATTGAGAAAATGAAAAAGGAAGCAGAAGCAAATGCGGATGCAGATAAAAAAGTCAAAGAAGAAGCGGAAAAGCTAAACAGTGCGGATCAGATGATTTTCCAAACCGAAAAACAACTGAAGGAATTCGGAGAAAAACTTTCTGAGGAGAAAAAAGCACCGATTGAAACGGCTTTAGCAGAATTGAAAAAAGCACATGAGTCCAAAAATTTAGAAGCAATTGACAAAGCGCTAGAAACGATCAACGAAGCATGGAAAAATGCCTCCGAAGAAATGTACAAAGCCCAAGCCGAAGCCGGAGGAGCCGCTGCAGGAGAGGCTCCACCCCAACCTGACGCCCAAGCGAAAGAGGGTGACGATATACAAGATGTGGACTTTGAAGAAGTAAAAGAATAACCCTTTATTTCTTTTGATATAAAAAAGCCCTCTGGTTTCCAGAGGGCTTTTTTTTTAAAACAGGTTTACAACTTCCTGTTTTGTAGTAAAATTCCTACAAAGTAAATTTGTTCTTTTCGTATTTGAATAATTTCTAATGTACTCATTTTCAGTGTTTAAAAGTATAATTAAAGATTCTAAGCCCTAAACTTAGGTTTTTTCTAACTTTCCACACAATTAACCAAATCTACAAACCATGCATACGACCTACACGCCACCTTTCGGTGTTTTGAAGGCCCCTAAAAAAAAAGGGCGTTTTAAATCCTTTTCCTTTTACTGAAGTAAACTTTACAAAACCTCCATGGGGTAGTTCTCTTTGGAGAAATGCTCAATAAACCCATTTAACCCCCAATTAAACAATACACTTCATGAAACAATTTTACCTACCTCTCGTTTTATTTTTTTCCCTTTTGATTTCCCAGTTCAGTTGGAGTCAAGTCAAAGTGGGTGACAACCCCACCCAAATCTCACCCTTTACCGTTTTTGAAATGGAAAGTACAGATAAGGGATTTTTACCCCCTCGTTTGACGACCATTCAACGAAATGGTATTGACAAACAAACCGCTCCGTTAGGATTGATGATTTACAATTTGGATCGCAATGAAGTACAGTATTTAAATGAAGAAATTTCAATAGATGCCACTGAAAAAGACTAGTGGTACGTGATTGGGAAAGTGCTACTAGTGGGGCTTCGCTAACCCGGCCCGACGCTCCAGAAGCGACACTGAACTTTGGCCACTGAGCCCGTCGAAGTGTCCTTCCTCTATAAAAGAATAAGGAATTGTCCACGGTCATTTCGACTTGGTTCAATGACCTTCAGGAAATCAGTGTTAAAAAAAGAAGTAGGTCTGTCACAACAAAGGATGATCTTCACAACAGCTTTTCTTATTTTAGCAAAAAAAAGAGACATGGAAAAGGAGCAGGTTTTAGCACTGACCAATGGGATTTGTAAAAACACCTTAATGGAGACCTTGGAGATCGAATATACGGATGTGGGTGAAGATTTTTTACAAGCTAGGATGCCCGTAACTCCGAAGGTCCATCAACCCGATGGAGTATTGCACGGAGGGGCCACTGCAGCCTTGGCAGAAAGTGTGGGAAGCGCTGCTGTTTTTGTTTTAAACAAAGATCCCAATGCCCAAGTTCGTGGAATCGAAATCACCGCCAATCATCTAAAAAGTATCGCAGCGGGCTTTGTCTATGCTACTGCCCGTCCACAACACCAAGGAAAAAGTATTCAATTGTGGGAAATCCGTGTAGAAGACGAAGCGGGAAATCTGATTTCGCTTTGCAAGCTTACCACCTACAGCCGTAAAAAATCGTAAATGGAACCACCGCTTGCGCTCCAAACCCAATTGGAACAACTTTGGCTAGAGCAAAAACCTTTTGTAGCCTTTTGTCCACCTCACTCAACCGAAGTACAACTTTACTTTCAAGAGGACAACACCTTACATACCTCAATGAGGTTAAATGACTCGGGTTTTGCCCTGGCACCATTTGATCCCGAAACCTCCACTTTTTTTATTCCCAATACGCTCCAAAAGAGTTTTCCAATCCCTAAAGCGCAACAGCAGTTTCCTTCAGAAATCCCACTCGAAGAAACCCAACAGGAAAAAACGGCTTTTGTTCAATTGGTCCAAAAGGCAGTGCATACCATTTCTTCAGGAAGCTTTAAAAAACTGGTCGTTTCTCGTAAAATAGAACACCGAACGAGCAAAAGTCCTGTCGTCGTATTTATGGATTTACTCGGAGCTTATAATGAGGCCATGGTCTATTTGTGGAGCCATCCGAGGGGTGGCTGTTGGCTGGGTGCGAGTCCCGAAAAGTTTTTAAAGAAGACTGGGAAAGGAGTACAAACCGAAGCTTTGGCGGGAACCCAACAACATCAGTCCACTGAAGCGGTGGTTTGGAAACAAAAAGAAATCGAGGAGCAGCAACTCGTAGTGGAACAAATACGCGAGGATCTGGAGCCCTTTTTTACTAGGGGGGAAATAAAAGAACATTCCCCGCGCACTATTCGAGCGGGAAATCTAGTCCACAGGAGTAGTTTGTTTGAATTGCCCACATCTCAGCAGCCGTTGTACCTTTTGGCAAAGGCATTACATCCTACACCAGCTGTAGGAGGGATTCCAAAGGTAAAAGCCGTAGAATTTATTAAAAAAGAGGAAGGTTACGACCGTTCTTTTTACACAGGATATTTTGGTCCTGTGAGTAAAAACGAAGCACATCTTTTTGTCAATTTGCGTTGTGCCTCCTACGAAGCGGGAATATTTTGTTTGTATGTAGGGGCTGGAATTACCGTAGAAAGCCAGCCTGAAAAGGAATGGGAGGAAACCCAACGAAAAGCACTAACCATCGCAAAAGTCTTATAAAGTCTTTCGTTTATGCCTTTGGGTTTTGTACTTTTGGACCTTGGAAGTTGATTCTTGAAGCATGAGTACATATCCCACGATTCCCCTTGCCCAAACGGTTGTTCGCCTGTGCGAAGCTGCTGGTATCGAACGGATTGTGATTTGCGCAGGTTCCCGAAATGCTCCTCTTACAAACGGCTTTGTTTCCTTGCCTTTTTTTAAAACCTACAGTATTGTCGATGAACGTGCTGCCGCTTTTTTTGCACTAGGCATGGCGCAACAACTTCAAAAGCCTGTAGCTCTGGTTTGCACTTCCGGTTCTGCGTTACTCAATTTTTATCCTGCCGTAGCCGAAGCCTATTACAGTGATCTTCCACTGGTCATTCTCTCTGCAGATCGTATGCCCCACCGTATTGACATTGGCGATGGACAAACCATCCGCCAAACCGGAGTTTTTGAACCGCATCTCGAAACGACAGCGGTGTTAAAACCCGACGTAATTCACGCCACGGAAACCCTACTGGAGAATCCCATGCAAACACTCCTACCTCCTCTGGCAACTCCAAAAGTGGTAAAAGAAATTCAAAAGGAGCATCAAAAGCACAACGAAAAAGAGATTGTACGCGTATTGGAAACTGCTCTTCAGCAGAGTGGTCCGGGACATATAAACCTTCCACTGGAAGAACCGCTTTATGACACGACTTCTGAAAAAATTCCTCTGCCGGGAGTGAAAACGGACAAAGCAATACCCCAAATTGAGGAATCTAAATTAGGGCCTCACTCCGAACGTTGGCAGAGGTGTGCTAAAAAATGGGTTATTGTTGGGGTCTTGTCTCCACACAGTATCGAACAAAAGTGGGTGGAGGCTTTGTGTGAGGACCCTTCTGTTGTTGTTTTTACGGAAACCACCTCCAATCTGAGCCATCCCAATGCAATCTACTCCATCGATACACTTATGGCTCCGCTAGAGCAAGTGGATGAAAAATGGCGGGCTGCACTCCAGCCTGAAATCCTTTTGACCTTCGGCGGGATGGTAGTTTCCAAAAAGATCAAAGCTTTTTTGAGAAAATATCGCCCCCAGCAGCATTGGCATGTGGATGTGAAAAAGGCGTACAATACTTACTACTGCCTAACAGAACACCTTAAAACGACGCCTCAACACTTTATTAAAACGTTGTATTCGGGACAAAAAAAGAGTGTGAGTGATTTTCAAACTTTCGTTCGCAAACCCTATACTCAGTTTCAGGGTTCTGGAGAAGAATACCTCAAAAAAGTAGATTTTTCAGACCTCAAAGTCTTTGAGCTTCTAGCTGCTAAGTGGCCATCGGGTTACCCGTTGCAATTGGCAAACAGTTCCTCGATTCGGTATGCGCAACTCTTTTCATGGCCTTCAGGAACTCCTGTTTTTTGTAATCGGGGGACTAGTGGAATAGATGGAAGCACCGCTACCGCAGTGGGCGCTGCACAGCTTAGCGAAAAGCCTACGGTGCTGATTACTGGTGATTTGAGTTTCTTCTACGACATCAACGGATTATGGAACAATTACATTCCGAAAAACTTTAAAATTATACTCATCAATAATGGGGGAGGAGGCATCTTTAGAATCTTACCTGGTGAAAAAGACAGCGCGAAATACGACACCTATTTTGAGACCATACACCAACGCGATGCTCGGTATGTGGCCAAGGCATTTGGATGTAAATATAGAAAAGCGACTTCCTTGGGCGCTTTAAAAATAAAGTTGCCGCGCTTTTTTAAGTCAAATACGGCCCCACAAATTTTAGAAATCCAAACCCCACGAAAACTAAATGATACGGTTTTACTGGATTATTTTAAAACAATGGCTTCAAAATCTATATTTTCGTAAAAAAAAGCAATATATGAGAACATGGGAATCTTTAGGAGACTACAGCGACATCCTATTTGAGTTATGCGAAGGAGTTGCCAAAATTACGATCAATCGACCTGAAGTTTACAATGCTTTCCGACCAGAAACCAACATTCAAATGTTGGAGGCGATGGAAGTATGTCGTGAACGCAACGATATCGATGTGGTGGTTTTTACGGGTATTGGCGATAAGGCCTTTTGTAGTGGAGGTGATCAAAATGTAAAAGGGGTAGGCGGATATGTTGGAGAAGACGGAATACCTCGACTCAACGTTTTGGATTTGCACAAGCGTATCCGAGAACTGCCTAAACCCGTCATAGCGATGGTCAACGGGTATGCCATAGGTGGGGGCCATGTCCTTCACGTGGTTTGCGATTTGACAATAGCCAGTGACAATGCCATTTTTGGTCAAACGGGTCCTAAAGTAGGAAGTTTTGACGGAGGCTTTGGTTCTTCCTATTTAGCGCGTCATGTGGGTCAAAAGAAAGCCCGTGAGATTTGGTTTCTCTGTCAGCAGTATAGTGCCCAAGAAGCACTGGAAATGGGATTGATTAATAAAGTAGTTCCCTTGAACCAGTTGGAACACACGGTTATGGAATGGTGCAGCATCATGCAGCAACGCAGTCCGCTGGCACTACGAATGATCAAACGTTCTTTAAATGCCGAGCTAGACGGCCAGCACGGGTTGATGCAACTGGCAGGAGACGCTACCTTGATGTATTATTTAATGGAGGAAGCCCAGGAGGGGAAAAAAGCCTTTTTAGAAAAACGCCCTCCTAATTTTAAAAAATATCCAAAGTTCCCGTAATCTATGCTGAATCAAACCCAGGTATGGATTCGCGCCGCTCGCCTACGTACACTACCGCTCTCGGTTTCTGGAATTATTGTAGGAAATGCACTTTGCTTGTCTGACTTGAATTTTTCTTGGATTCTTTTTGTCTTGTTGCTACTCACTGCGATAAGTTTTCAGATTATTTCGAACCTCGCAAACGATTATGGAGATGGTGTCAAAGGGACGGATAACGAGCAACGGGTTGGGCCCGAACGGGTTTTTCAGGCAGGGCTTCTGAGCAGGAGAGCATTAAAAAAAGGAATTGTCGTGAGCGCCACGGTGGCTTTAGTTCTAGCATTGGGAGCGATCTTTTATGCCTTTGGGACTACTTCTTGGATATACGTTTTGATTTTTTTGGGCTTGAGTGTGTTGAGTGTTTGGGCAGCCATAACCTACACTGTAGGAGAAGGAGCTTACGGGTATAGAGGTTGGGGTGATTTTTTTGTATTGCTCTTTTTTGGAGGCTTGAGTGTAATGGGATCTTATTTTGTCCAACTCAAAACGATAAATACCATGTCGTTCCTATTGGCCTTAGTGATTGGTCTTTTATCGGTAGGAGTACTCAACCTAAATAATATGCGCGATCAAATAAATGACGCTGCAGTAGGTAAACGAACACTTGCGGTACTTTTGGGAGATAAAGCAAAGGCGTACCATCTATTTCTAATCGGTGGAGCATTAGCCGTACTTTTTGGAGTGTTTTTTTATACCCAATTCAGATTTTATTGGTTACCCTTATTAGTAGCCTTTCCTTTGATGATTCACCTTAGAGTGGTTTTAAAAAATAAAATATCTACAGACTTAGATCCGGAATTGAAAAAGTTAGCGGGGACCACTTTTTTACTGTCTTTACTCATTTTTATTACCTTATGCTTGGGCTGATGGAAGCACGCTATTTTAAACATTCACTTCAATTCAAACGTCCCAGTGGAACCTCTCGAGGTATTCTGACGACCAAAGACAGTTGGTTCCTTATATTATCCCAGGACGGAAAACGGGGCGTAGGGGAATGTAGTCTGTTGTCGGGTCTCAGTCATGACGATACTCCCGATTTTGAAAAGCAATTAGCAGCCTTGTGTACTGCCCTCAACGAACAGGTTTCTCTTCCAGATCTTCAGCAGTGGCCCGCCCTACGAATGGGTTATGAGACGGCCTTACTTGATTTAGCAGCAGATCGTCCTTTTGAATTATTTCCTTCCGTTTTTACTAGTGGTTCAGATTCCGTCCCCATCAACGGTTTGGTGTGGATGGGTTCTTTTGACGATATGAGTCAGCAAATCAAAACGCTTCTTGAAAAAGGGTTTGATTGCATCAAGCTCAAAATCGGAGCGATTCATTTTGAAGAAGAACTAAAACTGCTGGCTCAAATACGAAAAGAGTTTAACGCCTCAGAAGTTATCATCCGGGTAGATGCCAACGGTGCTTTTTCTCCTGTAAACGCCTTGGAACAGTTAAAACGTCTTAACGATTATGAGTTGCACTCCATTGAACAGCCACTTGCTGTAAACCAATGGGAAGCCCTGAATGACCTCTGTGAAAAAAGTCCACTTCCAATTGCTCTCGATGAAGAATTAATTGGGCGGTTTACTGAAAAGGAGTGTTTAACTTTATTACAGACGATTCAACCTGCCTATATCATTTTAAAACCTAGTCTGCTCGGAGGTTTTCAAGCTTCTGAACAATGGATTAAGTGGGCAGAAAGTCAAAAAATTGGTTGGTGGGTAACCAGTGCCTTAGAAAGTAATGTAGGGCTTAACGCCATTGCACAATGGACTTACACCCAAAAGTATTTAGGACATCAAGGGTTGGGGACGGGATCCCTTTTTACCAACAACATTGACAGTCCTTTGGTAATAAAAAAGGGTTGTTTGTGGGTTGATAATTTAATACCTTGGAGTCAAATAAACTGATATGTTTTTGAACCAGGCTTTGTATATTAAAAACCCTTTTTGGATGTATTTGCTCGGTTCTTTTGTCGTCATTGTTTTTACAGTGATTGGTCAGTTTCCCATCATGTTTTTTATGACTGGAGAAAGTCTTGCCACCGCAAGTGGAGACCCGATGGTTGCTTTGAGAAATTTAGATAAAAATTTACAGCTCCTTTTGCTGCTAATTCCCTTTGTGGTTGGATTTTTAGGTTTGATTTTGGTTGTCAAAAAATTGCACGAACGCACTTTAAAAAGTATTTCAACGGCACGAGAACGCATCGACTGGAAACGGGTGTTGTTTGCTTTTGTCTTGTGGGGTGGTGTTACTGTTATGCTGGTGTTTGCAGACTATTTCTTACACCCTGAAGACCATCAATGGAATTTTGAGCCTACATCTTTTGCACTGCTTTTTCTTATTGCAGTAGCCTTAATTCCAATTCAAACAAGCTTAGAAGAGTATATTTTCAGAGGGTATTTGATGCAGGGTTTTGCCTCATATTCCAAAAGCCGATGGGTCGCTTTGCTAATGACTTCTCTAATCTTTGGAATCTTACATGTTTTTAATCCCGAGGTAGAGAAATTGGGTTATGGGATCCTTGTTTATTATATAGGAACGGGACTCTTTTTAGGGATTTTAACGTTGATGGACCAAGGGATTGAGCTGGCCTTAGGATTCCATGCTGCGAATAATTTATTTACAGCGCTATTGGTAACCTCTTCTTGGACAGCATTTCAAACAGAATCTCTGTTGATTGATATCTCAACCCCTTCCCTAGGAGCGGAATTGATCATTTCATTGTTTATTTTTTATCCACTATTTCTATGGATTATGTCCAAAAAGTACCATTGGACAGCATGGAAAGAAAAACTTATTTCTCAACTTTAATATGCAAACTCCGCACTACACTAAAATTCACAACCGATTTTTACTCAATGGATGCTATTACGATCAGACCACTTTAAAAAAAGTCGCCTATAATTTCATAAAAGAAGGGGATCAATACGAACATTTTTTTGGAGATTTTCTGTTGGATTGGCTGGATCAGTCGGATTCTATTTATTTGGAGAGTTCTGGGACAACAGCACAGCCTAAAAAGTTATTGTTTAAAAAGCAATCTTTAGTCCATAGCGCCATTGCTACGGGTGATTTTTTTGGAGTCAGTGTAGGCGATCGCGCGTTACATTGTCTGCCTGTCAATTTTATTGCTGGGAAAATGATGTTGATTCGCGCCATGATTTTAGGCTTGGAGATCGATTTGATTTCCCCTTCCAAAACCCCTTTTCACAAAAATGAAAAGTCGTATGATTTTGTTGCTATGACTCCCATGCAGGCCTTTCGTTCCTTATCTGAATTAGGGCGTATCAAAAAACTGATTATTGGGGGCGCCTATGTTTCCTCGGCCCTTCAAAACGCATTACTTAAAGCTCAAGTAAATGCTTATGAAACATACGGAATGATGGAAACCTTGTCACATATAGCTGTACGGACTTTGGAAGATCCTGCTTCCGAATTTAAATGTTTGCCCAGTGTTACGGTGCGTCAAGATGAGCGCAACTGTCTGATTGTTGACGCTCCTAAGTTGGACGTACACAATTTGGTAACCAATGACGAGGTAGAACTTTTTAGTCCCACACATTTTCGTTTGATTGGACGTGTGGATCACGTGATCAATTCTGGAGGGGTTAAATTGCATCCGGAACAGATTGAAAGAAAACTCTCAGAACACTTGGCGTTTCACTTTTTTATCGACCGTATTTCTGATCCTGTTTTAGGAGAAAAAGTAGTTTTGGTGGTCAAAGATGATCCCGAAATCCGTCTTGAAAAGTTGTACAAACAGATCGATAAATGTACAAACCTAACGAATTACGAAACCCCCAAAGCGATCGTTTGCTTTAAAGAATTTATTCAGACCTACAGCGGAAAAATAAAACGTGCAGCAACCATGGCGCAAAAGCCCCATCGTGTTTTAGACTTGTAGGACGCCCATATTAAACTTTTCAGAAGCGGGAGCCTGATTTGCTATGTCAATGCCCATACTGATCCAAGAACGGGTTTCTACAGGGTCTATTACCGCATCTACCCAGAGGTGGGAAGCAGCATACAGTATATCGGTCTTTTCTTGGTATTCTTTTTGAATTTTTTCTTTCAGTGCAGCTTCTTTTTTTGCATCTACTTTGACCCCTTCTTTTTTTGCAGCGGACTTTTCGATTTGTAATAATACGTCAGCGGCCTGATTCCCTCCCATTACAGCCATTTTTGCTGTGGGCCACGCCAACATCAAACAGGGGTCAAAGGCTTTTCCGCACATGGCATAATTTCCTGCTCCAAAAGAATTCCCTACCACTACTGTAAATTTGGGGACTACCGAATTGGCAACTGCATTGACCATCTTTGCTCCATCTTTGATGATGCCTCCGTGTTCTGCTTTGCTGCCTACCATAAAACCCGTGACGTCTTGTAAAAATACCAAGGGGATGTTCCGTTGATTGCAATTGGCGATAAAACGTGTTGCTTTATCTGCGGCATCCCCATAGATCACCCCGCCAAATTGCATTTCACCTGTTTTGCTTTTAACTACTTTTCGTTGGTTTGCCACTATCCCAACCGACCAACCGTCAATTTTTGCATAGGTGGTGATTAAAGTTTGGCCGTATTCCTTTTTGTATTCATCCATAGAATCAGCATCGACCAAGCGGTCGATCAATTCATAGGAATCGTAAGGTTGGTTACTTTTTTTAGGGATTACGGTATAAATTGAGTCGGGGTCTCCAATTGGATTTTTTGCAAGCGTACGTTGAAAACCTGCACTATTGGGAATACCTATTTTTTCAACTAAACTGCGGATTTTATCTAAGGCTTCTCGATCGTTTTTTACTTTGTAATCGGTTACTCCGCTAATACCGCTGTGGGTGTCTGCTCCCCCTAAGAATTCGTTATCTACTTCTTCTCCAATGGCGGCTTTCACCAAATAGCTACCAGCCAAAAAGATACTTCCTGTTTTTTCAACAATTAGCGCCTCGTCAGACATGATGGGGAGGTAGGCGCCACCGGCCACACAACTTCCCATTACTGCAGCAATTTGTACAATACCCCTACTACTCATTTTGGCGTTATTTCTGAAAATTCTACCAAAATTTTCTTTATCGGCAAAGATTTCGTCTTGCAAAGGGAGAAAAATCCCAGCACTATCTACCAAGTAGATGATTGGGATTCGGTTTTCCATTGCGATTTCCTGTGCGCGTAGGTTCTTTTTTGCTGTCATGGGAAACCAAGCCCCAGCTTTGACCGTGGCATCGTTGGCAACTATAACACATCGCTTTCCAGAAACCACTCCAAGAACCACGACCACTCCTGCCGAGGGACACCCTCCGTATTCTGGATACATATTTTCAGCTGCGAGAATACCAATTTCATGTACGGCATTGGGATCATCCACCAAGTGGTTGATGCGTTCTCTTGCGGACAGCTTTCCTTGTTCTTTGAGCTTTTTTAAACGGGCTTTGCCTCCCCCTAGTTTATTGGTTCGGGCATGCTCTTGAAGTTTTGCCCATGCCATTTTTATGGCATCTTTATTTTTTTCGTGTTCTAAATTCATCTGATTGGAATGACATTGCTAAAGTACTAATTTCTATAGGTGTCATTTTAAATAAATGTTCGATATTTGTTTCCATCACAAAATCAAAATGAGTTTAAACAAAAACAAGATTGTAGGGTATACCGCACTAATCATGGCGGTTATTGGGAGTGCATTGATTTTAATAGGTGTACTTAAATACCCTGAATATGCCATTGGGTTTTCAATTGCAGGAGTTGGTTTTTACGCCATTGCATGGGCGTTTAATGCGTTAAGAGGTAGAATTTAATATGTCTGAAGATAAAAAGATTATTTTTTCGATGAATGGGGTTTCCAAAACCTACCCTAGTGCGCATCAGCCCGTTTTAAAAAATATTTATTTAAGTTTCTTTTACGGAGCAAAAATAGGAATCCTAGGTCTCAACGGTTCGGGAAAGTCCACCTTGTTAAAGATTATTGCTGGTTTGGACAAAAACTTTCAAGGAGATGTTGTTTTTTCTAAAGAATACAAAGTAGGTTATTTGGAACAGGAACCTCAGTTGGATGAAGAAAAAACAGTTTTGGAAGTTGTCAAAGAAGGCGTAGCCGAAACGGTTGCCGTTCTGGAGGAATATAACCAAATCAACGATCAATTTGGATTGCCTGAAGTCTATGAAAATACAGACAAAATGCAACAGCTCATGGATCGACAGGCGGTATTACAGGATCAAATTGATGCCGTGAATGCTTGGGAACTGGACACCCAACTGGAAATCGCCATGGATGCCTTACGCACGGCTGCAGGAGATCAGAAAATCGGTGTCCTTTCCGGTGGAGAACGCAGAAGAGTGGCGTTGTGTCGCTTATTGTTGCAAAAACCAGACGTTCTCCTATTGGATGAACCAACGAACCACCTTGATGCGGAATCGGTCCACTGGCTGGAACACCACTTGGCACGATACCAGGGAACAGTAATAGCTGTGACCCACGACCGTTATTTCTTGGACAATGTGGCGGGTTGGATACTGGAATTGGATCGGGGAGAAGGGATACCGTGGAAAGGGAATTACTCCTCTTGGTTGGATCAAAAATCCAAACGTTTGGCTCAAGAACAAAAGCAGTCTTCCAAACGGCAAAAAACCTTGGAACGTGAATTGGAATGGGTGCGTATGGCCCCAAAGGGAAGGCAATCCAAACAAAAAGCACGTTTGGCGAATTACGACAAGTTGATGAGTCAGGATCAAAAGCAGGTCGATGAAAAGTTGGAAATCTTTATTCCCAATGGTCCCCGATTGGGTACCAATGTGATTGAAGCTTCTCAGGTTTCTAAAGCCTTTGGAGAAAAATTGTTGTATGACGATCTAAACTTTAGCTTACCACAAGCAGGGATTGTGGGAGTGATTGGACCCAACGGAGCGGGAAAATCCACCGTTTTCCGAATGATTATGGGAGAAGAATCACCCGATGGGGGAAACTTTTCTGTAGGAGAAACGGTACAACTTGCCTATGTAGATCAGTCACACACAAATATTGATCCTGAAAAAACCATCTGGCAAAATTTTAGCGATGAACAAGATTTGATTATGCTCGGTGGGAGACAGATCAATTCTCGCGCATTTTTAAGTCGTTTTAATTTTAGCGGAAGTGAACAGAATAAAAAGGTAGCCGCACTCTCAGGGGGAGAGCGCAACCGCTTGCATTTGGCAATGACCTTAAAAGAGGAAGGAAATGTATTACTTCTCGATGAGCCTACCAATGACCTAGACGTCAACACTTTGCGTGCTCTTGAGGAAGGTTTGGAAAACTTTGCAGGTTGTGCTGTGGTCATTTCCCATGACCGCTGGTTCTTGGATCGGATTTGTACGCACATACTCGCCTTTGAAGGAGATTCTCAGGTATATTTCTTCGAAGGATCCTATTCCGGTTATGAGGAAAACAAGAAAAAACGTTTAGGTGAAGACTTGCTACCTAAAAGGATTCAATACCGAAAGTTGACAAGAGACTAATACCATTCAAACAAGCCATTTACTATTCAGGAGTAAATTAATATTCTATTAAAATGAATTCAAAAAAATTAAACATCGCTTCATTGCTGATGGGATTTCTTATGTTTTTGGGGTGTTCATCAGCACCTGAGCTCGGGACGTTTGGATATGATGTTGCGTTTCTAAAATCTCATACAGAAACGCTTGTTTTGGAAAGTCAGAACGGAGAATGTCAGGTAGCGCTGGCGCCTGCCTATCAAGGTCGGATTATGACCAGTACGTCACAGGGGTCAGAAGGTACAAGTTACGGGTGGATCAATTACGACCTGATCGCTTCGAATCAGTTAGAGGAGAACATCAATGTTTTTGGAGGAGAAGATCGTTTTTGGTTAGGTCCGGAAGGGGGTCAGTATTCTATATTTTTTGCACCTGAAACCGATTTTACAATTGACAATTGGTTTACTCCAAAGGCAATCGATACAGATCCTTTTATTGTAAAAAAGAAGGAAAAGAATTCTGTGCATTTTTCGCAACAAATCCGAGTTAAAAATTACAGCGACTTTGTTTTTGATCTCGATGTTGAACGAAAAGTATCAATTTTTGACAAATCGACCATTGAAGATCAACTAGAAATCGCAATCGACTCTCAAATTTCTTTTGTAGGGTTTCAATCCGAAAATAAAATAACAAATACAGGGAGTCAGCCATGGAAAAAAGAATCGGGATTACTGTCGATATGGATTTTAGGAATGTTTAATCCTTCGCCAGAGACTACAGTGATTATTCCGTATCAAGGAATTTTAGAGCTGAATACGGAGTATTTTGGTTCTATTGGTCCAGAACAATTAACTGTAAGTGACCATGCCGTCTTATTTAAAGGCGACGGGACCTACCGATCTAAAATAGGGTTACCGCCACAAAATATTAAAACACCGCTGTTTGGAAGCTATGACAAGAAAAATAGAATCTTGACAATTGTCCGTTTTCAATTTTCAGGCGAATCAACTTATGTGAATTCTTTATGGGAACAGCAGGAGTTCCCTTACCAAGGCGATGTGGTAAATTCCTATAATGATGGTCCTTTGGAAGATGGGGTTCAACTAGGACCGTTTTATGAATTGGAATCTTCCTCTGATTCCAAAGAATTAGGACCTGGTGAATCTATGGAGCATTGGCACAGCACCTATCATTTTGAAGGTGACTTTTCTTCCTTGAATACGCTTTCAAAAGACTTGTTAGGGTTTGATTTATCTGAATTGAACTGAAACGAGAAAAACTTAAAAATTCATTTCCATTTTAATATTCCCTCGGGAATAAAGAACTTCAGGTTCCATAGGGACTTCAACAAAGCCGTATTTGCGGTAGAGATGGATGGAGTTTTTTAGAATTGTACTGGAGTACAGTATGATTTTATTCCAGTTGCGTTTTTCAGCAAAAGTAATGGCGAATTGCATCATGGTATTTCCATGGCCTTTGCCACGATAGTTTGGATCTATTGCCATTTTACTAAATTCATAGAGACGTTCTCCCTTTTTTATGTAGGCAAACGTGCCAAAGGTTTTTCCCTCTAATTCTGCCATTACGATAAATCCTCCAGGATCTAGGATTTCAGTTTGAGGATTGCTTAAGACCCTTTCGTCTATCGGTTCAACTTCAAAGTACATTTCCAACCATTCTACATTCAAGGTTTTGAAAGTTGAAGCATCTTCAGCAGTATATTTTCGAAACTGAATTTCAGCCATTACCTGTCATATCTTCTGGTCGAACCCATTGATCAAATTCTTCTTCGGTAAGGTATCCCAATGCCAAACTGGCCTCCTTTAGTGTTGTTCCTTCTTGATGAGCTTTGTTGGCAATTTCAGCTGCTTTGTAGTAACCAATTTTAGTATTGAGTGCAGTAACCAACATCAGGGAATTTTGTACTAATTCCTCAATGCGATTGTGATTTGGTTCAATCCCATCCACACAGTTCACAGCAAAACTCACACACGCATCTCCTAGCAATTGTGCCGATTGGATGGTATTGGCAGCCATCAGGGGTTTGAATACATTCAGTTCGTAATGGCCTTGTGCGCCTCCTACACTTACCGCCACATCGTTGCCCATCACTTGAGCACAAACCATGGTCAGTGCTTCAGATTGCGTAGGGTTGATTTTTCCTGGCATGATTGAACTTCCGGGTTCATTGGCTGGAATAATAAGCTCTCCGATCCCTGAACGGGGTCCGGAGGACAGCAGACGGATGTCATTGGCAATTTTATTTAAAGAAACAGCTAATTGCTTTAAAGCACCATGGGTTTCTACTATGGCATCATGTGCGGCAAGCGCCTCAAATTTATTTTGTGCTGTGACAAAAGGAAGCTTTGTAAATTGAGCAATATAGTCCGCTACTTTTTCGGAATACCCTTCGGGTGTGTTGATTCCAGTTCCAACGGCAGTTCCTCCCAAGGCTAATTCTGAGAGGTGTTCTAAAGTGTTTTCTAGGGCCTTTACACCGTGCTCCAATTGAGAAACATAGCCCGAGAACTCTTGTCCCAAAGTTAGGGGAGTGGCGTCCATTAAGTGGGTTCTCCCAATTTTCACAACGTCTTTAAAAGCCACTGCTTTTTTTTGTAATGCAGTTCGTAACTGCCGCACACCGGGTAGCGTTATTTCTGCTATTTTTTTATAAACGGCAATATGCATCCCAGTAGGGAAGGTGTCGTTGGAAGATTGAGATTTGTTCACATCGTCATTGGGAGCTAAGGTTTTTTCACCCTCACCCAAGTTCTTGCCGGCCAAAACGTGAGCTCGATTGGCAATGACTTCATTGACATTCATATTGCTTTGGGTTCCCGATCCAGTTTGCCAAATCACCAAAGGAAATTGATCGTCCAGTTTTCCTGCTAAAATTTCATCACAAACTTGAGCAATACGATCGCGTTTTTCTGATGACAAAACACCGGAGTCACAGTTGGTATAGGCAGCTGCTTTTTTGAGATACGCAAAGCCATATACGATTTCTAAAGGCATGGACGCGGGAGCTCCAATTTTAAAATTGGTACGTGAACGTTCGGTTTGTGCTCCCCAATACACCTCTTTGGGCACTTTTACTTCCCCTATAGTGTCTTTTTCAATACGATACTCCATACTTTAAATTTTATGTAAAAATACTAGGTTTCAGAAAAATCAATGGACTCCAAGGAATTATTTTGTTGAAAACTGTAATTAAAATTGTTCCTTGAGGAAATATAGAATAGAAAAAATACCTATTTTTGTTCTCGTAAAACAAAAGTATGTTTGAATTTGATCAATATCTCGGATTTCTTTCTTTCCTTACAATTTTGACCATCGGTTTTTGGCTGATGATCTTTTTGCTCACTTTCGTTATTCCTTACTGGCTTGTAGGTGCGTTGATTGAGTATTTAAAATACGGAAGAAACAAAGAGACAATCGAAAAAAAGAAATAACAAAAGGAGCTTAAAGCTCTTTTTTTTATCCTCAAAAATCAGGTCCATCACCCCCATCACCTCCAAAACCACCATTGCGATTTCTTTTTCGGTCCATTTTGCGTTCGTTAATGCGGTAGGTTAGCGTAAAGACATAAGTGGGTTGTCTCCACTGAAATTCTGTATAATTTCTAAAGTCAGGTGTTTCAGTAGTACTTTTTCGTCTAGAGGAGTTGAGGATATCGCTCACTCGAAATGAAAGTTCTCCTTTCTTTTTGAATAAGGATTTATTTAAAGCTCCAGAGAAGGTTACTATTCCCTTTGATTCAGTTTGTGCATTAGCCCTAGGACCAAAATAAAATCCTCTCAGTTGGGCATTAATTCCCAAAGGAAGTGGAAAGCTGCTATTCACTCGGGCAAACCAACTCACGATCTCGCGATCCAATACGATTCCCTTGTAGCTCCCTTCAGTCATAGAGTTGAAGATATTGAAGTTTCCACTGATTCGAACTCTTCGTTTGGGGGAGTAGGTAAGAGTAAACTCTGTACCTGTTCTCGAATTTTCAGATAGATTTATGGAGGTGGAACGAAACTCAGGAAGCTCAACAAGTGGATTTTCACTTACAACGACCAAAGCTCCTGTGGCTTCGGTTATGCGTTCGATTACTTGGGAAGCTCGTTGGAAATAAACTGAACCATTAAACGTAAATTTCTCCCATCTTTTGAGGTATCCCAAATCGAATAAATTGGAATACGATGGATCCAAATCAGGGTTTCCTTGTCTAAAAAAGGTCAAACTTGTAAGGGACCTAAAAGGGTTTAAGGACCACGAACGCGGACGTCTGATTCGCCGACTGTAGCCCAAGGTTACATTTTCTTTTTCAGTAAACTCGTAAGATAGGTTTAGGGTGGGAAACCAATCTGTATACTCTTTTTCTTTAAACACATCGATGGTTTTTTGATCGATCTCAATATGGGTCTTTTCCATTCGCAGCCCCATCAGGTAAGAAAATTTATTCACCTTTTGTCCAAACTGAGTGTAGGCAGCATTTACATTTTGAGTAAAGCCCAAAAAGTTAGTCAGTTGAACGTTAGGGCTTCTTCCACTGTCCAATAAATCAAAAACATTGTAGGCGGTTTCTTGAAAGCTAAAATCTCCTCGATATCCCAACTCGAATTGGGTGTTCTCATCTATGGGCCAAACGTAGTCCATTTGAATTAAAGTTCTTTTTTGGTCTTCTAGACTTTCGGACTCCTGGTTGAAGGTACTTGTATTTTCTGCGAGATCGTTTTCATCTTCTGAACTGGATTCTGTTTGAAATTCGATGACAAGTTCATGCCCTTTGTCATCAAATTTTCTAGTAAAATTGGCAGTAAATTGTTGAGAATTATCCAGTTCCTCTTCAAATTGATAACGGCCAAATTGGTCGATTGTCAATCCACTTGCATTGAGATTTTCAATTTCTGTGCTGTTGTTACTCTCATTATCGCTTCGTCGTACAAAGCCGCTAACAGTAAGTGATGTTTTTTCGTCAAAGTTGTATTCAGCTCCTAAATTGAAAAAAACACTTTTTCGATTTCGAATGTATTCTCTTTCTTCATTTACAAAACGAAGGGGGTCAAAATTTTCGCTTTCAAAAATACCTCCCCCGCGTGATTCCGAATCACGAAGCGAAGTGGTACTGAAAAAATTTACTTTTTTGGTGCGCCAGTTCAGTGAAGCATTTCCTCCGAAAGTGGTGGGAAGACCACCATTCACTACAAAAGACCCATTAAATCCTTCGAGTTCTTCTTTTTTAAGAATGATATTTAGAATTCCAGCGGTCCCAGAAGCTTCGTAGCGTGCCGAAGGAGAAGTTACAACTTCTACTTTTTCTATCGATTCCGCAGGTAAAGAGCGCAATCCTTGTGGTCCAGACAACCCGACGAGGCCAGAGGGTTTACCATTGATTAAAATACGGACGTTTTGATTTCCCCGCAGAGCAATATTTCCCTCTACATCCACTGAGACGGAAGGGACATTGTCCAACACATCGGCTACGGAACCTCCGCGGACAGTAATGTCTTTTCCTACGTTGTAGATGCGTTTATCCAATCGAATTTCGACCTCTGTACGTTCTCCTACAAGTTCTATTTCATCCAAGGACTCCGCAGCAATCTGCAGGGCAATGGTGCCCAAGTTTTCATCAGCACGAAGCACTTTTTCATCATATTGAATTTTGTCAAAACCAATGTATTCTATGGTTACATTGTATTTTCCAGGAAAAACGTCTAAATTAAATTTCCCCTTGCTGTCTGATATCCCTCCTTGAATTCGGTCGGGAAAGCGTTTGTTGACTAAGGATATCGTGGCATATTCCAAAGCCTCTTGAGTTTCTTGATCAATGACTGTACCTGTCAGTTTTATTTTTTTAAAATTGGGACGCCCGCTGGTTTGGGGTTGTTGTCCAAAAACAACAGTGGTAAGTAGTCCTAAAATAAGGATAAAGTAGTTCTTCATAGCTTTTATAAAGCTTTTTGACATTTAATAGGATTAAGGGTTTAATCCACTTTTAAAAATTCGATTAAATTTTCGATGGGTCTTGCAAGTACTCCACTTGTTTTCCCCTCTACTATGGGACGTTCGATGAGTTTAGGAAAAGAGACTAAGGCATCAAGAATTTGACTTTCCGATATGGTTTTACGGTCGGGAATGGCCTTCCATTCCTTTTCGTTTTTGCGGACAAGGGCACTTGGCTGGAGTTTTATTTTTTCTAAAAGTTCCTGCAATGCACCTTTAGTTAGAGGATTTTCTAAATACAAGATCACTTCGTGTTCCACTTTTTCTTCTTGCAGCAGGTGAAGTGCTTCTCTAGATTTTCGACAACGGGGGTTGTGATAGATTTTTAACACAATAAAAAGTAAAAAAAAACTACCCGAAGGTAGTTTGATAATTATTTGATTTTGTCTACAATGGCTTTAAAAGCATCGGGATGATTCATCGCTAAGTCAGCGAGCACCTTTCGGTTTAAGTCGATGTGGTTTTCTTTGACTTTACCCATAAACTGACTGTACGACATTCCATTGAGTCGTGCACCGGCATTGATCCGGGCAATCCACAACGCTCTAAAGTTACGTTTTTTGACTCTGCGGTCGCGGTAAGAGTATTGCATGGCTTTCTCCACCGCATTCTTAGCGATAGTCCAGACGTTTTTACGGCGTCCGAAATAGCCTTTGGCTTGCTTGAGAATTTTTTTTCTTCTTGCTCTTGAAGCTACTGAATTTACTGATCTTGGCATTATTTGTTGTTTTTTGAAGGAGGCGGTATTACTACGCTTTGAGAGCCTTACTTCGGGTTGAAAAAATTAAATTAAACCAGGGGCATTTTTACACTAGACGCAATTGCTCCTTAATGTTCTGCGCATCACTTTCGTGCACCAGTCCAGAATGGGTCAATTTCAACTTGCGTTTTTTTGATTTTTTCGTCAAGATGTGACTCTTGAATGCGTGCTTTCTTTTGATTTTACCACTTCCAGTAAGTTTGAAGCGTTTTTTAGCACTTGATTTTGTTTTCATTTTTGGCATGACGTCTCTTTTTTATTTTTTTCTGGGAGTGATGAACATAATCATCTTTTTTCCCTCCAATAAAGGCATTTGTTCTACTTTCCCGATCTCCTCTAAATCTTGCGCCAAACGCAATAACAAGATTTGACCTTTTTCTTTAAAAACGATGGAACGACCCTTAAAAAAAACAAAGGCTTTTAACTTAGCTCCTTCTTTGAGGAACTTTTCCGCGTGTTTCTTTTTAAACTCGTAGTCGTGCTCATCGGTGTTGGGTCCAAAGCGAATCTCTTTGACTATAATTTTAGTCGATTTTGCTTTGAGCGCCTTATCACGTTTTTTTTGGTCGTATAAGAACTTTTTATACTCTAATATTTTACAAACTGGAGGTGAAGCTTTCGGCGAAATTTCTACGAGATCTAATTCCAGGTCTTTTGCTATGGATAACGCTTTGTTTAGTGGATACACTCCGACTTCCACATTATCTCCAACCAGACGCACTTCGTGGGCTGTAATTTTCTCATTGATCCGATGGGGATCTTGCTTGAAAACCCTTCCTGGGCTGTTCGATCTTCTTCTTCGTATTGCTATGTCACTTACTTTTTAATTAAACTTCAAAGGTAGCTTGACTCTCCTTTATTTCTTTCTTTAGTTGTTTTACAACGGTCTCTAAAGCAAAACTGCCCACATCTCCCTCTTGATGTTTGCGCAAGGAAACGGTTTGTGTTTCTGCTTCTTTTTCTCCTAGAATGATCATGTACGGGACTTTTGACAGTTCCGACTCTCGAATTTTTTTTCCAATCGTCTCATTTCGATCATCTAAGAGGGCGCGAATTTCGTGATTTTCCAAGAAATTTAAAACTTTTTCAGCGTAATTTTTGTGTTTTTCACTAACGCATAAGATATTAACCTGTTTTGGCATTAACCACAATGGAAAATTTCCACCGGTATGTTCCAAAAGAATAGCGACAAAACGCTCCATACTTCCGAAGGGTGCACGGTGAATCATCACGGGTCGATGAAGTTCGTTGTCACTGCCTTTGTAGGTTAAATCAAAGCGTTCGGGAAGGTTGTAATCTACCTGTATGGTTCCCAATTGCCATTTTCGTCCCAACGCATCTTTGACCATAAAATCCAATTTAGGACCATAGAAGGCGGCTTCTCCCGTCTCGATAACGTAATCTAAGTTTTTTTCTTGAGTTGCATTGATGATGGCTTGTTCTGCAAGTTCCCAATTTTGGGTATCTCCAATGTATTTTTCTGGTTTTTCAGGATCGCGGAGGGATACCTGAGCTGTAAAGTTTTCAAAACCGAGGGAACTGAAAACATACAGTACCAAATCAATTACTTTTTTAAATTCTTCGTCCAACTGTTCGGGCATACAAAAAATGTGAGCATCATCTTGGGTAAAGCCTCGCACTCGAGTAAGTCCGTGCAACTCTCCGCTCTGTTCGTAGCGATAGACTGTTCCAAATTCTGCATAGCGCTTGGGAAGGTCGCGGTAACTCCAGGGTTTAGTCTTGTAGATTTCACAGTGGTGGGGACAGTTCATCGGTTTAAGTAAAAACTCTTCTCCGTCTGCAGGGGTTTGTATGGGTTGGAAGCTGTCTGCTCCGTATTTTTCGTAATGTCCCGAGGTCATGTAGAGTTCCTTATTCCCGATATGGGGAGAAATAACCTGTTCATATCCCGCTTTTGCTTGTGCGGTTTTTAAGAAGTTTTCCAATCGTTCACGAAGGGCAGCGCCCTTAGGCAACCAAAGGGGGAGTCCTTGTCCTACTTTTTGAGAAAAGGTAAAGAGTTCTAATTCTTTTCCGAGTTTTCTATGGTCTCGCTTTTTGGCTTCTTCTAAAAGAGCGAGATACTCGGTAAGTTCTTTTTGTTTGGGAAAAGAAACCCCGTAAATCCGAGTCAGTTGCGGCTGGGTTTCGTCTCCACGCCAGTAGGCTCCAGCTACACTGAGGAGCTTGACCGCTTTGACGAATCCCGTATGGGGTATGTGTCCCCCACGACAGAGGTCTGTAAAGTCTGCATGATCACAAAAACTGATGGTGCCGTCTTCTAAATTTTCGATAAGCTCCACCTTAAACGGGTTGCTTTCTTTTTGATAAAAATCCAAGGCTTCCGCTTTGGAGCACATCCGCATTTTAAATTCAAACTTTTCTCGAGCGAAAGTCAAAAATTGTTTTTCCAAGGCGGGGAGGTCTTTTTCGGAAAAAAAGGCTCCACCAAAATCTACATCGTAATAAAAACCGTTTTCTATGGCTGGACCTATGGTCAGTTTTGCCTCGGGATACAGGGCCAAAATACTCTGTGCCAGTATGTGTGCTGAAGAATGCCAAAAGGCAGTTTTTCCCGCTGGGTCGTTCCAGGTGAACAATTGTATACTACCGTCCTCTTCCAAAGGAGTACTGGCTTCTACCGTGTTTCCGTTAAAGGCTGCAGACAATACATTGCGCGCCAATCCTTCGCTAATGCTTTGGGCAACTTCAAAGGGAGTTGTTCCTTTTTCATAGGTGCGAACCGTTTGGTCAGGAAAACGAATTTCGATCATAATCTAAATTAAAAACGGTGCAAAGATAGGGGGTCTTGGGCAGGGATACAACGCCCAACTAAAGATTCCTTTTTTTTCGTTCGCCCAAAAGAGCTGTGACAAGGGTTTTAATGCCCAAAAAGCCATAGAACATGGCGATTGCCAAGACACTCAAACCCACTACCAAAACCGGGTAATAGAAGGGATGCTCCTGATTTTTGAACGCCTGATGCACCACCACAGGACCCAAAAAGCAACAGAAAAGACATACCGCCATCTGTTTTAGCCCTTTTTGTAATAAGATTTTATTCATCTAAACAATTTGTGCAAAGATAGGGAGGTTGGATGATAAAAGGGCGTTGTGATAGGGGTAATGGGTTGCTATTTCTTTAATTCCGCAATCGCCTGTCGGACACTGCCGTGTTCTTGAAGTAGTTTTTTAACAATAGAACGTTCTACACCTGTGGCTTCCATAACCATCCGTTCCGCACGGTCTTGGAGTTTGTCGTTGGAAAGCTGCATGTCCACCATTTTGTTGCCTTTGACATGTCCCAGTTGGATCATGGTAGCGGTTGTAATGCTGTTTAGGATTAATTTTTGTGCAGTACCTGCTTTCATTCGGGAGCTACCTGTAAGGAACTCGGGACCCACTACCACCTCTATAGGAAAGTCACTTACTGCTTCAAGGGGACTGTTTACATTACAAGCAATGCAACCAGTAGGGATACCTTGTTTTTGAGCTTCTGCAAGACCGCCCACTACATACGGGGTTGTTCCCGAGGCTGCAATACCTACTAGGATATCTTTCGTATTGATTTGATATTCTTGTAAATCTTTCCACGCCTGTTGGGTGTCGTCTTCTGCCTTTTCAATGGATTTTCGCAACGCGAGATCGCCACCTGCAATTAATCCAATCACTTTTTCGGGGGCTGTTCCAAAGGTAGGAGGACATTCCGAGGCGTCCAAAACACCTAGTCGACCGCTAGTCCCCGCACCAATGTAAAACAAGCGTCCTCCATTACCAAGTTGTTCCACTACACGAGCGATTAAGGCAGCAGTTTGATCTCTGACCGCACCTACGGCAGCTATGGCGTTTTGATCTTCTTGGTGCATGCCGTCTAGGAGTTCGGAGATGCTCTTTTTTTCTAGGTCGTTGTGGTAGGAGTCTGCTTCCGTAATTTTTTCAAATGTCATGACGTAAAGATAAGAACCAATTGAGAATTTTAAAGTAAGAAGTAGGAATTTAGTTAGCTGCTCTGAAGTAAATTTATGTCAAAATAAAAACCCCAACTGTTAGGCCAGGGTTTTATAAATTAAGAATCAAAAGTCTTATCCGATCTTCGCTTCTAGGTTTTCCTTGAGCGTAGAAAGGAATTGCTGAGTTGTGAGGTAGTGTGAACTATCCATGTCTTTGCCGTGGATTAGAACGGCGAGATCTTTGGTCATTTTCCCACTTTCTACAGTTTCGATACATACGTTTTCTAGTGTTGTACAGAAGTCGATCAACTCTTGATTGTCATCTAGTTTTCCTCTGTGAGCCAAACCACGAGTCCATGCAAAAATGGAAGCGATAGGATTGGTAGAGGTTTCTTTTCCTTGTTGGTATTGACGGTAGTGACGGGTGACGGTACCGTGGGCTGCTTCCGCTTCCATAGTGTTTCCATCTGGGGTTACTAGGGTAGAGGTCATCAGTCCCAAAGAACCAAAACCTTGTGCTACGGTATCGGACTGAACGTCTCCGTCATAGTTTTTACACGCCCAAACAAAGCCACCGTTCCATTTCATTGCTGCGGCTACCATATCGTCAATGAGTCGGTGTTCGTAAGTGATGCCTGCGGTTTTAAAACGGTCTTTAAACTCGTTGTCAAAAACCTCTTGAAAGATATCTTTAAAACGGCCGTCATAGGCTTTTAGGATGGTGTTTTTTGTTGATAAGTACAACGGCCAACCTTTGTCTAATGCTCGGTTCATACAGGAACGGGCAAAGCCGTAAATGGAAGAATCAATGTTGTACATACTCATGGCCACTCCATTTTCTTGGAAGTGATAGACTTCCCAAGTTTTAGGTGTTCCGCCGTCATCGGGCGTAAAGGTCATGGTGAGTTTTCCTTTCCCGGTAGTTACCGTGTCTGCTGCTTTGTACTGATCTCCAAAAGCATGTCTTCCAATACAGATGGGTTTGGTCCATCCCTGAACATAACGCGGGACATTTTTCATGATGATCGGCTCTCTAAAAACGGTTCCACCTACGATATTTCGAATGGTACCATTTGGAGAACGCCACATATTTGACAAATTGAATTCTTTGACACGACCCTCATCTGGGGTAATAGTAGCACACTTGATTCCGACATTGTGTTTCTTCACTGCGTGTGCCGCTTGTATGGTAATTTTGTCTTCCGTAGCATCCCGAGAAGTGACGGAAAGGTCGTAGTATTCTATTTGTAAATCTAAGTAAGGAAGGATCAGTTGATCTTTGATGAATTTCCAAATGATACGAGTCATTTCGTCTCCATCCATCTCCACTATGGGGTTTATGACTTTTATCTTCGACATGTGTTTAAGTTTAGGTTTCGGTTTGCAAATATACGTCAGAGTTCGCTATAAAAAAGATTTAGCAAAAAAAAACCGCCACTGGGCGGTTTTAGATTCGTCTTATGCTTCTTTAATTCGCGCTTTTTTACCGCGTAAGTTTTTAAAGTAGTAAATACGGGATTGGCGTACTTTACCTTTTTTGTTGACTTCAATTTTTTCTAGGGTAGGGAGGTTGATTGGGAATATACGTTCCACACCTACAGTACCCGACATTTTACGTATGGTAAAGGTTTTTGCTAAACCTTGACCTTTAATTTGAATTACTACGCCTTTAAAAAACTGAGTACGAACTTTTTCTCCTTCTCGGATTTGGTAGTAAACAGTAAGGGTGTCCCCTGCACTAAACTCGGGAAATTCTTTTTTGGTGATGAATTCGTTTTGTACGTAACTTACTAAGTCTTCCATAATTTGGATCTTTTAAGATTTAAAAAGTCAACATTCACGAACCTCGTCAGCGGTTGATCTTTTCGCCCTGCAAAATTAAACTTTATTTTGATCTAAACAATAGAGGGTTATAAATATTCTGTAAAAGTGAAAAAAAGTTATTTCAGAAGATCGGGACGGCGTTTTTGGGTGCGTTCCAAAGCTTTTTGATCACGCCATTCCTCTACCTTTGGCGTATTTCCAGAAGTTAGGATTTCAGGGACTTTCAAGCCTTTATAGTCTGCAGGTCTCGTGTAAATGGGTGGCGCTAAGATCCCGTCCTGAAAACTATCTGTGAGGGCAGAAGATTCGTCTCCAAGAACCCCGGGAATAAGACGGATAATGCTGTCACACAACACAGCAGCAGCGAGTTCTCCTCCAGAAAGCACAAAATCCCCAATGGAAATTTCATGGGTGATCAGGTGGTCGCGTACGCGCTGGTCTACTCCTTTGTAGTGGCCACAAAGCAAGATGATGTTTTCCAGAGTAGAAAAGTGATTGGCTTGTTTTTGATTCAGGGTGGTTCCGTCTGGAGTGAGGTAAATCACCGCATCATAAGTTCGTTTTTCTTTTAAGGCCTGAATGCATCGATCTATAGGTTCAATCTGCATCACCATTCCTGCCCCCCCTCCAAAAGGATAGTCGTCTACCTTTTTCTGTTTGTTGGTACTGTAGTCCCTCAAGTCGTGAAATACTACTTCTGCCTTTCCTGAATAAAGAGCCCGTTTGAGAATGGAAGCCTCAAAAGGACTTTTAAGAAGTTCTGGAAATAAGGTAATGATATCGATGCGCATGACTTTCTACAAGAATGGAACAAAAATAAAAAAAGTCGCAGTAGGACTGCGACTTTCTTTAAAAACCTTCAGAAGTTTAATACTGTAAAATAACTTTTTCTTTTTCTCCTGCAGGATTGAGGAAAAGGATACTTTCTAAATCACCCATCCCGTATCCTTTAACATCGGACAGTTTACTTACTTTTTGTCCGTTGACTTCAAGTATGATATAGCCATTATCAATCCCGCTTTGATAGAGTCTTCGATTGTTCATATTGGAAATGTACAATCCTTCTTCGGTATTGTATTCTTCTTCTTGTTCTGGGGTAAGTTCTCGAATTTCCATAAAGAAGAAAACAGCACGATTGATTTTTTCTAAACGTACATCCACTTTATTTTCCTCTCCATCACGTTTATAAACTACGCTAACCTTTTCTCCAGGGCGTTTACTTGACAGGTAGCCGGATAGATCTGCAAACTTATTGATGACAATTCCATCTACACTTTTAATGATATCTCCAGGTTTAAGTCCAGCTAGGTCTGCCCCCAAACCTTCTTCAAGATCGGTAATGTAAAAACCTTCGGTCTCCTCTACCTCGAAACGCTCGGCAAATTGGGCATCTAAAGCTTGTCCCATTACCCCGAGAAGCCCACGTTGGACATCGCCGTATTCGATGAGGTCTTCAAATACTTTTCGCGCTACGTTGCTCGGTACGGCAAAAGAATAGCCTACAAAACCGCCAGAAACAGAAGTAATGGCGGTATTGATTCCAATCAATTCCCCACTTGTATTGACTAATGCACCTCCGCTATTACCACGATTTACAGCAGCATCGGTTTGGATATAGGATTCGTTTACCCCATCTCTTTTGTTGAGGTCACGGGATTTGGCACTTATTATTCCCGCGGTAACTGTTGAATTTAAATTAAAGGGATTTCCTACAGCTAAGACCCATTCTCCTATGCGTGTCGCATCAGAATTTCCGAAAAACACATAGGGAAGTTTCTTCTTCGCATTTATTTTGAGTACCGCAATATCCGTTTCGGGATCTGTACCGATGACTTTTGCTTCGTAGGTTTTGTTGTCGTTCGTAGTGATTTCAATTTGGTTGTTGTCTTCAATCACGTGATTGTTGGTAATGATATAGCCATCTGGGGAGACGATGACCCCTGAACCTGTCCCAATGCGTTCTGGAAGATCCTCCTCTTCGTAAAAGTACCGATAAAAAGAGGGTAAGTTTGAACCGGAAGACGCTGTGTTTTTAACATGTACTACAGCATCAATGGTTTTTGCAGCAGCCGAGGTAAAGTCGGTACGCTCTGCTGCTACACTAGCGGTATTTACCGTGTAATTCGCAGGAATTAAGGTTGGGTTTTGCAATACCTGTTCCTCGGGTTCAGGAAATGTGCGGTATTGATCATAAACAAAAAGACTAAATCCAGCACTTAAAAGTGCAATCGAAAAGGTTTTAATAAATGATTTCATTTTTCTAAATTTTTTATCAAAATTAAAGAAATTAAATAAAAATGAATTTGGTTTAACGCGTCTTTAACACCCTTTAAATTTAGTTATCTTTGCCCTTTATGGAAATTCATTTCGACAAATATCAGGGAGCTGGCAATGATTTTATCCTACTGGATAATCGGGAAGGTAACTATACCAATTTGACGATGGAACAGCGAAAATCTCTCTGCAATCGCAATATGGGTATTGGTGCGGATGGTTTGATTTTAATAGTAAACTCTACCGAAGCTGATTTTGAAATGAGGTACTTCAATTCTGACGGTAATCTGAGCACACTCTGTGGAAATGGAGGTCGGTGTGCTGTGGCATTTGCTCATCATAAAAAGATGATTGGAGAAGAAACACGATTCATGGCTATTGATGGGATCCACAGGGCACAAATCGTATTTTCCGACCTAGTTCGCCTAGAGATGCAAGAGGTACATAGCTTTACATCCTACGACGCGGCGGTTGTAATAGACACGGGTTCACCTCATTATGTGCAATTGGTGAAAGAAGCTGCAACAATTGATGTTCAAAAAGAGGGAGCCGCTATTCGGTATTCGGAGGCCTTTGCTCCCGAGGGAATAAATGTCAATTTTGTAGAGAAAAAAACTGAACAACACTTTGTGATTCGCACCTACGAACGCGGTGTAGAAAATGAAACCCTGGCCTGTGGAACGGGAGCTGTAGCTGCGGCCTTAGTCCTTCATTTTCTCGGTGAAACAGGAGGAGCCACCCAGGTGGAATTACAAGCACCCGGTGGGGTTTTGAATGTGGACTTTGAATTAAATCAGCAAACCTACCAGAATGTTCACTTGCAAGGACCTGCTACTTTTGTTTTTTCTGGTACGATAACCCTATGAAATCAGATTCTGTTTTTTTACGTGCCCTAGAACCCTCAGATATCGAGATTTTATTTCAACTAGAAAACAACTCGCTCTACTGGAAGTACTCCAACCGAACAGAACCCTTTTCAAAAGCGCTATTAGAAAACTATATAGCGCAGCAAAGCCAAGATATTTTTGAAGTCAAACAAAAACGGTTTGTACTCGCCTCTTCCTCAAAGGAAACTTTGGGTTTTGTCGATTTGTTTGATTTTGAACCCATACACCGCAGGGCGGGCGTAGGGATACTTATTAAAGAGGGAAAACAGGGGAATGGTTTTGGAAAAACTGCCTTAAACCTTCTCGCAACTTATGCACAAAAGCATTTACATATACATTGTCTCTACGCGAATATCGCCTTAGAAAATAAACCGAGTATTCGAGTTTTTGAGGCGTGTGGTTATCAACAAGTAGGTATAAAAAAAGCGTGGAATTTTTACGAAGATCAATTTCACGATGAATATCTTTATCAAAAATTATTTCATTGATGTATCGAAGGAAACTGCTAATTTTACTCAGTCTTTTAGGAGCTGGGGTAGGGTTCTTTTTTGTTTTTAAATTTTATCAACTCTTTTTTTGGAGCAATACACAATTTGAAAACGATTCTTCCATTATATTCATCGATCGAGATGACACGATCGATTCTCTTGCATTTCAATTAACTCCTTTACTTAAGTCCACCGAGCGATTTCTAACCGCTGCCGAAAAAAAAGGATACGCTCAGCGGATACGATCTGGGAAATACAGTATTCGCAAAGAGATGGGAAACAACGATATCATCAATAGTCTTCGTTCCCAAAAACTAACTTCAAAGGTGGTATTCAACAATCAGGAGCGACTGGAAGATTTGGCAGGGCGGTTGGCACAGCAGATCGAAGCGGATAGTTTGGAATTGCTCGCCGCTTTTCTCGACCCCGTTTTTTTATCCGAAGAGGGTTTTACAAAAGAAAATGCTTTAACGCTATTCCTCCCCAATACATTCGATATGTTTTGGGATGTAAGTCCAAAAGAGTTTAGAAAACGGATGTTGGATTACTACACCAGGTTTTGGAATGAAACACGACGGGCAAAAGCAGAAGCCTTGAAGTTGACACCGATTGAAGTGTCTGTTTTAGCTTCTATCGTACAAAAAGAAGCAAATCAAAAAGAAGAGCAAAATCGCATTGCAGGGGTATATCTCAACCGGTTGGGTAAGGGGATGAAACTTCAGGCGGATCCTACTGTAATTTTCGGATTAAAAAATGCCTCAGGAGAGTTCGATCGTGTTATTAAACGAGTACTTTACAAGGATTTACGGTTGAAATCGCCTTACAATACGTACCGTTATCGCGGCTTGCCTCCAGGTCCTATTGTCATGCCCGATCTTTCTGCCATCGATGCTGTATTGAACGCGGAACAGCACGCCTACTTGTATTTTGTAGCCTCTCCAGAAAAGCCCGGTTATCACTTGTTTGCAAAGGATCTAGCAGCACACAACAGAAATAAAAAAGTATATACCAACTGGCTGAATAAGCAAAAAATATATCGTTAAAAAGAGCCTTCAAAAATAAAGATGCAAGGACACTTTTGGAGTTGAGGTTTGTTTTTTTTCCATTTCAAAACGGAATAGGTCTTGATGTATTGAGAATCCAGACTGAGGTCACAGGCAATGCACAATTTCGTATTGGGATCTAAGACCTTGAGAAGTTCTGCAAATAGTGCATCGCTTCGGTAAGGGGTTTCAATAAAAATTTGAGCTTGATTTTCTTTGACAGCAATACGTTGGTATTTAAGTAAGGATTGGGAGCGTTGTTTTTTGTCAATAGGAAGATATCCATTAAAAGCAAAATTTTGTCCATTCATACCCGAACTCATCATTGCCAAGACAATAGAGGAAGGACCAATTTGTGGTTTTACTAAAATATCATTTCGGTGGGCCATGGAAACAATAACCGCCCCCGGGTCGGCAATTCCAGGACAGCCAGCATCAGAAAGTAGGCCCATTGAAGTTCCTTCCAAACACGGATCTAAATACGAGTTGATTTCTTCTTGCGAGGTAAATTTATTTAAGGGAAAGAGTACCAATTCATCTTGGTTTTTATTGGGACTAATTTTTTTTATAAAACGCCGTGCCATTTTTTCATTTTCAACAATAAAATGGGTTAAGTCTTCCACCACTTTTTTTATGGAAAGCGGCAATACTTCTAAAGGAGCACTTTCTCCAAGCGGTGTAGGTATGAGGTGAAGTACTCCTTTAGGAGAAATTTCTGAGTTCATAGGTTTAGTTTTTTAACGATTTGGGTACACGCATCATCCAACAAGGAATAGCAAGATTCAAAACCTTCGGGCCCTCCGTAATAGGGGTCGGGAACTTCTTTTTTATCAGGAAGCAGTAGACTTACTTTTTCTTGTTCTGCATGGGTTTCGGCCAATCCAATTACATCCTTATAATTGGATTGATCCATCACATAAATATGATTAAAATTTTTGAAATCTTCTCTTGTAAATTTTCTGGCGCGGAACTGACTGATCGGTATTCCGTTTTGTTTTGCCACAGCGATGCTTCTTGGGTCAGGCGGATTTCCCACATGGTAAGCCGCTGTTCCAGCGGAGTCAATAAAAGTGTTGGAGGTGATTTTAGATTCTAATATCCCTTGTGCCAGTGGGGATCTACAAATATTACCCAGGCAGACCATGAGTATTTTTGTAGGTTCCATTTAGAGTTGTGTTTAGAGGGTTAGCTTTTGACTTAGGTCTTCTACATACTTGCGGAAGTGTTTGTCCGTAAAAGTTAGATTATCCACTGTTTTGCAAGCGTGTAATACTGTTGCATGGTCGCGTTTTCCAATTTGGTTTCCAATACTCGCTAGGGACGCTTTTGTAAACTTTTTAGCAAAATACATTGCGAGTTGTCTGGCTTGAACGATATGTCTCCTTCTTGTTTTGGATTGAAGTGTTTCAACATCCATTTGGAAATAGTCTGAGACTACTTTTTGAATGTAGTCAATGGACACTTCTCGTTTGGTATTTTTTACAAACTTCATGACCACATCTTGGGCGAGTTCTTGGGTGATTTCTACCTTGTTAAAGGATGATTGGGCAATGAGAGAGATGATCGCACCTTCGAGTTCACGCACATTGGTTTTGATGTTTTTGGCAACGTATTCTATGATGTCATCATTGATATTGACTCCATCTCGATAGAGCTTGTTTTTTAGAATAGAAATTCGCGTTTCGTAGTTGGGAAGTTGCAATTCTGCTGAAAGCCCCCATTTAAAACGCGAGAGCAGTCGTTGTTCAATGTCTTGCATGTCTACAGGTGCTTTGTCCGAAGTAAGGATAACCTGTTTCCCGTTTTGATGTAAATGATTGAAAATATGGAAGAAGACATCTTGTGTACCCGTTTTACCGGAAAGGAATTGAACGTCATCTATGATGAGAACGTCCAGAAGTTGATAAAAATGAATAAAATCGTTTCTCGTATTTTTCTTTACCGCCTCAATGTATTGTTGAGTGAATTTTTCTGCAGCGATGTACAGAACTGTTTTATCTTGATATTTTTCTTTAATTTCAACCCCAATTGCGTGGGCTAGGTGAGTTTTTCCAAGACCCACTCCTCCAAAAATCAATAAGGGATTGAACGAGGTACCTCCTGGTTTCGCAGCCACAGCAAGTGCCGCAGATCTGGCGAGACGGTTGGAATCTCCTTCCAAGAAGTTTTCAAAATTGTAGTTGGGATTGAGTTGAGATTCGATCTGAAGGTTTTTAATTCCCGGAATTACAAAGGGATTTTTTAGCTCCGATGCGTTTGAGTTGAGTGGTGCATCGACCTCTTGAGGTTGCATTCCAGCACGGTTATTACTGGGAATATTTTCAGTAAATGCGGTTTTATTTCCAAACGTATTTTCCATTCGAATGGAGTAGACCAAACGCGCTTGGTTCCCTAATTCTTTTTGCAATGCTGTCTTTAATAACTTGACATAATGTTCTTCCAACCATTCGTAGAAAAATTTACTGGGAACTTCGATACTTAAGACTTGATCATTTAGCTTCACTGGTTTTATAGGTAGGAACCAAGTTTTGTACGCTTGGGGTTGGATGTTGTCTTTTATAAAAGCTAGACAATTATCCCATACCGATGAAGCACTTTTGTTCATTTATTTGACGTTGTTTGTGTTGTTTTTATGGTTTATTGCGCTGTTTAAAAGCACATGAACAAATATTGACTAAAAAAACCAAAAAAAAAAATGAATTTACTATTGAATTTTAAGTTTTTTTTTATGATATTCTGGCAAAGCAAATATGTAGTCAAAATAAATAGATTCCTACAATTTGTTTAATATATATTAGAGTATGGAGTATACTACAAAAGCGATTACAGTTCGCTATTCAGAAACCGATCAAATGCACTTTGTACATCACAGTAATTACCTGAAATACTTTGAATTGGCTAGGCTTGAGTGGTTATCTGATTTAGGAATTTCATATGCCAAAATGGAACGTGAAGGAATTCTAATGCCTGTGGTAAGTGTTGGAGTAAATTACAAAAAACCACTGTATTTTGGGGATACTTTTTGTGTTAAGGTTACCTTGAAACAACTGCCCAAAGCGACCCTAGATTTTGAGTATCTAATTGTAAATCAAAACGATGAATTAATTTGCACGGGACATATCAAATTAGCATTCTTATCCCCACAGTCCCAACGTCCGATGCGCTGTCCTGATTTTTTGGCAGAAAAATTCAATTGAAGTACGAATTGAGTTGGTCGCCGTTAATAAATTCAGTGGTTGTAGCTTCTTTATTAAAAACAGGGGCTGGGATTCCTTTTTTTATTTTTTTTTCACTTTGAAATACTCTTGCCTCGTCCCAAAGATTTTGATCGATAAAACCTTGAAGTGTTTTTTGTCCTCCTTCTACAATGACGGATTGAATTTCCTCGGTATAGCAAAAACCCAAAAACTCCCTTAGATTATAGGGATTCAAAAAAATATAGCGATTTATTGAATCGGAGGGCGCCTTGGGCTGCTTATGAAAGAAATAAGTAGCTGTATTGTCTTTATATAAGGTAGTATTTTTAGGAGTTCTAAGATTCGGATCCAATACCAGTCGTAAGGGATCAGCTCCTTTCCAGTCTCTTGTAGTCAGTTGGGGGTTGTCATCCACTAATGTTTGAACTCCAACGAGGATTGCTGATTCCTGGCTTCTCCACTGGTGAACTCTTTGACGGGATTGTAGGTTGGTGATCCAAAAAATAGAGGCATCGTTTTTGTCACTCGGATCAGGTGCAATAAAGTGATCTGCAGTTTGGCCCCACTTTAAAATCAGGTAGGGACGTTTTTGTTTGTGGAAGGTAAAAAACCGACGGTTGAGAAAATCGGATTCTTTTTTTAATACTCCATGGGTAACCTCGCACCCCCATTTTTTCAAAGCTTGAATCCCTTTGCCTGCTACTTTTGGATTGGGGTCTAGGGATCCAATAACCACTCGAGGAATTTTATACTCCTTGATTATATAAACACAGGGTGGTGTTTTTCCAAAGTGCGCGCAAGGTTCTAAATTCACATAAAGAGTACTTTTTAATAACTGTGTTTTGTCTGCTACACTGGCTATCGCATTTACTTCCGCATGGGGTTCACCAGCCTTTCGGTGCCACCCCTCACCAATGATTTTACCTTGGTGGACAAGTACAGCACCCACCAGTGGATTGGGATAGGTAGCGCCCAGTGCGTGCTGCGCTAGATCTAGGCAGCGTTGCATAAAAAGGGTGTCGGTATTATTGTTCAAATCTCGGTGTATATAAATTTGCTAACCTTAGACAATAGAAATAGAATAGCGTGTAAATTTAGCATAAAAATAGACGTATGAAGATCCGTCCGGTGGAATTAAAAGACAATGAGGCTCTTGCGGTAGCTCTGCGTAAGGTGCTTGTTGAAATGGGAGTCCCAAAAGTGGGAACAGCCTACGAAGACAAAGAATTAGACGCGATGTTTCAGGCGTATGCGAAGCCTCGTTTTCAATACTACGTAGTAGAAGATCAGGAAACAATTTTGGGTGGTGCTGGTATAGCACCCTTAAAAGAGGGGGATCCTTCTGTTTGTGAATTACATAAAATGTATTTTTTACCCGAGGCAAGGGGGAAAGGATTGGGAAAACAAATGATTGATTTGTGTCTAGATTTTGCAAAAGCAAATGATTTTCAACTTTGTTATATCGAAACTATGCCCAATATGTTGGATGCGCAAGCCTTGTATAAAAAGGTAGGATTTCAATATATTGACCACGCTATGGGAAACACAGGACATAATTCTTGTCCCGTATGGTTAACAAAATCCCTTATATGACGCTACTTGAGGCTAGAGATTTATATCGAGAGACCTTACAAACGAAGTTCTCTAACGGGGAGATTGATTTCTATTTCAAGAGCCTGATGACGGAATCTTTTCAAAGGGAACCCACCCAACTTGCCCTTGAGCCAGAGAGTGAATTGGAGCCTCTCGAGGTTCTCTTTATTCAAGAGGCTGCAACAAAACTTTTGAAGGACTATCCGTTGCAATACATCACGGGTACGGTCCATTTCAGAACCCTAAAGCTAAAGGTAGACCCGCGTGTTCTAATCCCAAGACCAGAGACTGAAGAATTGGTAGACTGGATAGTGGAAGATTTCGGAAAACGCACAGACGACACTAAAGATATACTAGATATGGGAACAGGATCTGGCTGTATTGCTATTGCCTTGGCAAAAGAAAACACTCAATTTACTGTATCGGCTTTGGATCAAGAGCAACCTATTTTAGACTTGGCACAGGAAAATGCATTAAATAATGGAGTTCAAATTCATTTTTTTCAGCAAGATTTACTTCAATTAGACTCCTTAAAACAGTCTTTTGATATCCTTGTATCTAATCCTCCCTATGTTATGAGGAAAGAGCAAGAACAGATGCAGCCGAATGTCCTAGATCATGAACCGCATCAAGCACTATTTGTTCCCGATGAAGATCCGCTTGTGTTTTATCGCGCAATTTTAAAATTTGCAAGTTTACATTTAAACTCTGAGGGAATTATTTATTTTGAAATCAATCCCTTATTGATCGATGAACTGAGATCCCTAATTCAACAATTTGATTATACTATTTCTGAGCGAATGGATATCTTTGGAAAAGTGAGAATGCTTCGTTTGAAAAAAAAGTAACATGGAAGAAATTCAAGAGAAAATCCTAAAGCTTAGGGAGGAACTACATCAGCACAACCATAAGTATTATATAGAGGACGCTCCAATTATCAGCGATTTTGCTTTTGATCAAATGCTACGCGAGCTACAAGAGCTAGAAACACAATACCCTCAATTTCAAGATCCCAATTCTCCCACGCAGCGCGTTGGAGGAGAAGTAACGAAGTCTTTTGACACAGTTTCGCATCGCTATCCCATGTATTCGTTGTCCAATACCTATTCCAAAGAAGAGCTCTTCCAGTGGGAGGAACGCATTCGCAAGATTTTGGGATCAGAAGCAGTGATTTCCTACACCTGTGAATTAAAATTTGATGGGGCTTCCATAAGTCTTACATACGTTGATGGAGCCTTGACGCAGGCACTTACTCGTGGGGATGGCATCCAAGGTGATGCGATAACGACCAACATCAAAACGATCAAGACCATTCCTTTAAAATTGAATGGGGACTATCCTCCATTTTTTGAAATCCGAGGAGAAATTATTTTGCCTTGGGAGGGTTTTCATAAGATGAATAAAGAAAGAGAAGCCTCAGGAGAACCTCTGTATAGCAATCCCCGAAATACCGCTTCAGGAAGCTTAAAGCTTCAAGACAGCCGTTTGGTTGCGGAACGACCCTTAACTTGTTTTTTGTACGGCCTTGCTGGGGATGAGCTCTCTATAGATTCTCAATTCGAGGCATTGCAAAAGGCGAGAGCGTGGGGCTTTAAAGTTCCCGATTCTGCACGATTGGTTCATTCCATCGATGCTGTTTTTGATTTTATTACCGAATGGGATGTAAAGCGAAAGGATTTGCCTTATGAAATTGATGGCATTGTCATCAAAGTAAATAGCTTGTCTCAACAGGAGGAGTTAGGATTTACGGCCAAAGCCCCCCGTTGGGCAATGGCATACAAATATCAGGCAGAGCAAGCGACTACAGTTTTAGAGGGAGTACACTATCAGGTGGGAAGAACGGGTGCTGTAACGCCTGTGGCGCAACTCAAGCCCGTATTGATCTCAGGAACCATAGTCAAACGTGCCTCCCTACACAATGCAGATCAAATTGAAAAATTGGCCTTGCGAATAGGAGATACTGTTTTTGTAGAAAAAGGAGGAGAAATTATTCCCAAAATCACTGCGGTAAAAACAGATGAACGCGGAGCTCAGGAAGATGCAGTTAACTTTATCGCCTGTTGTCCCGAATGTGGATCTGAGTTGGAGCGGGAAGCTGGAGAAGCACAGCATTACTGTAAAAATGAAATGGTCTGTCCTCCTCAACAGATCGGTAAAATTCAACATTTTATCAGCCGAAAGGCCATGGATATTGAAGGACTGGGAGGGGAAACGGTCAGTTTACTTTTTCACGAAGGCTTACTAGCTACAGTAGCCGATCTATACCGTTTGCAAAAAGAACAAGTTTTACCACTTGAGCGGATGGCAGAAAAATCAGTGAACAATCTGTTAGAAGGAATTGAAAAATCAAAGGGAAAGCCGTTTTCTAAAGTATTGTTTGGATTGGGGATACGTTATGTCGGTGAAACTGTTGCAAAACGACTAGCCAAAGCATTTGGGTCTTTGGACGCACTCCAGTCGGCTAGTGTGGAAACCTTGACAGCGACTGAAGAAATTGGAGAACGCATCGCCCAAAGTCTTGTAGATTACTTTGCTGAACCATCAAACCAGCGTCTTTTGGAAGCGTTACATGCATTCGGTCTTCAAATGGTAGAAGTGCAAACAGCGGGACAATCTCCTCCAGCATTTAAAGGCAAACGGTTTGTTGTTTCAGGAGTTTTTGAGCGGTACAGCCGAGAAGGAATTAAAAATGAAATTGAGCAACTAGGAGGGATTATTGTCAGCTCGGTGTCTTCAAAAACAGACTATCTTGTCGCAGGAGTTGGAATGGGACCTGCTAAGAAAACCAAAGCTGAAACATTGAATGTTTCTATCTTGTCAGAGCCTGATTTTATTGCATTTAAAGAAAATAGGGAGTGAAAAATGTTATATTTATAACAAATAAAAATAAAATCACACGAAATGTTTGATTTTTATGCTGGCCCTAATAGTTTATCTAAATTTATCAACTAAATGGTGGAGTTTTTATCGGATGTTGTATTGGGCTATCAATTGAGAAAAAAACTTAAAAGTTTTGATCTTCAACCCAAAAAGAGTGTTCGTGCGTTTAAGACCATGGCAGTAATTCTCCCAGAGGATCTCGAAGTGGACAGAGCGGTTTTTGAAGTACTTGCAGAATCTTTAAACCTCACCAGTAGTAAGATAACTTTTGTGGAATTCAGTAAGAAAAAATTGGAAGAGAGGACAACAGACGAAAGAAACCGTATTTCTTGTTCTAGAAAAGACATTAGTCTTTCTGGAAGGTTCACTAGTGAAATGCGAGATTTTTTTAATACAAAGTTCGATTTAGTAGTCAATTACTTTTCTGTCAAGGCAATCTTCCCAGAATTAATAAGCATGAATTGTTCTGCTTCGTTGAGGTTGGGTTTTTCTCAAGCAAATCATCAAATTAACGATGTGATCCTTGATATTGATCCTTTGGAAACTGATCTTTTTCTTAGCGAGTCCACAAACTATTTGAAAGCGTTTTTAAAATAGGGAAAAAAAGATGAATTTAAAAGGCTTAGGAGTTGCAATGGTTACTCCGTTTCACCATGATGGAACTATTGATTTTGAATCTATTCCAAGAGTGGTAGAACACATCGTTTCGGGACAGGCAGATTATCTTGTGGTGTTAGGCACGACCGCAGAAGTAGCCTGTTTATCCGCTAAAGAAAAAAGACAAGTAGTTCAGGCAATTGTATCTGCCAATCAAAACAGACTCCCTTTGGTGATTGGAATTGGCGGGAACAATACGGCTCAGCTAGTTGCTGAAATTCAAGCGACAGATTTGAGTGCCTTTGGAGCCCTTCTTTCGGTTTCTCCGTATTATAACAAACCCACTCAGGAAGGGATTTACCATCATTTTGCAGAACTCGCTAAAGCTAGCACACTGCCCATCATTGTGTACAATGTGCCCTCTAGGACTGGAAGTTCAGTAGAGGCATCCACTTTTATACGACTTGCTCAAGATTTTGAAAATATAATCGCAATTAAAGAGGCAAGTGGAAGCATGCTACAAGCGCAAGAAATTATTAAAGAAGCCCCTTCACACATTCAAGTCATTTCTGGAGACGATGCACTAACCTTGCCCATGCTTTTAGCAGGTGCGGTAGGAACCATTTCGGTTTTGGGGAACGCAATGCCTATTCCACTCACCAAAATGTTTGAATATGTAGAAGCCGGAAACCTCAATAAAGCCTACCAGCTTCACTATGAACTATTGGATATGATTCAACTTCTCTTTGAAGAAGGAAATCCAACGGGGATCAAAGCGCTGATGGAAATTTTAAAAATTTGTTCAAGTCAAGTGCGCTTGCCTTTAGTAAGTGCTACCTCTAGTTTAAATGCCCGTATAGAAAAGGTTTTGGAGCATTCCATTTATGCCGTTTAAACTTTAACATCCCCTTTGTAATTTAAATTTCCATTGTCGTGGATAATTAGTATTTTTGCAGGATGAAATTTAAAAAGATTTCTTTACTTGTTTCGTGTGTGTTACTCGTTTCTGTTTCTTGTAGCGATTATCAAAAATTGCTGAACAGTGACGATACCTCAGAAAAATACAAACAAGCGGAAGTGTTTTACAACAATGGGGAATACCGAAAGGCCAATCGGCTTTTCGAGCAAATTGTTCCTAAATATCGGGGGAAACCCCAAGCCCAGCGAATTATTTTCTTTTTTGCGGATTCGTATTTTCAGACCAAAAGCTACAGCTTAGCAGCCTACCAGTATGAAAATTTCGTAAAAAGCTACCCCAAGAGCGATCGTATTCAAGAGGCTACCTTTAAGGCAGCAAAAAGCTACTATTTCCAATCTCCTACCTACAGTCTAGATCAGGAGGAAACCTACGAAGCCATTGAGAAACTCCAAGTATTCATCAACCTGTATCCCAGTTCTGAATATGCGGCGGAGGCCAATCAGATGATTGCTGAGCTACAAGAAAAATTAGAGAAAAAAGATTTTGAAATTGCCAAGCAGTACTTCACCATACGCGATTACAAATCTGCGATCAAAGCCAATGATAACTTTGTAGCGGGCTTCCCCGGAACCAAGTTCCGAGAAGAAGCACTGTATGTCAAATTTTTAGCGCTTTACGAAATCGCAACCAATAGTATACTTTCAAAAAAAGAAGCACGTTTAAAAGAATTGCAACAACAATACGCGCTCATTTTACGTTATTATCCTGAAACCTTATTTATGGAGGATTTGAACGGTAAAATGGAAAAAGTAAATAAAGAACTAGAACAATTTAACACCACCACTACACTTTCAAAATAAAACTATGACGAAGTACAGAGAATCAAAAGCGGAATTAACTTCAAAGACCTACAATCGAAACGAGATCGAAGCTCCAACAGAAAATATTTACGAGGCACTCTCCATTATTGCCAAGCGTTCGCAGCAAATAAATCTTGATATCAAGAAGGAGTTGCATGAAAAGCTCGAAGAATTTGCAACGCACAATGACAGTTTAGAAGAAATTTTCGAGAACAAGGAGCAAATCGAAGTTTCGCGTTTTTATGAGCGTTTACCAAAACCTCATGCAATGGCTGTAGAAGAGTGGTTGAAAAATAAAATCTACTCACGCCATACCGAAGAACCCAAATCGTAAACAATGCCTTTATTAAGCGGTAAAAAGATCTTACTCGGAATTTCCGGAGGAATTGCCGCTTATAAAACTCCTTTTCTTGTTCGTGAGCTTCTCAAGCAAGGTGCTGAGGTTCGTGTGGTAATGACCCCTAGTGCGAAAGACTTTGTCACCCCACTGACACTGGCAACACTTTCTAAACATCCTGTTTTGTCCACCTTTACGGCTACTGATCTAGACAACCCCGTTTGGAATGATCATGTAGAATTAGGTTTGTGGGCCGATGCCTTTTTAGTTGCTCCGGCTACCTCCAATACACTCTCTGCAATGGCACAGGGTCGATGTAATAACCTCTTATTAGCGGTTTACCTCTCTGCAAAATGCCCTGTATTTGTAGCTCCAGCAATGGATTTGGATATGTTTGCACACCCGTCCAATCAAAAGAATATGGAAACTTTAACTTCTTTTGGAAATCAGGTTTTACCCGTAGGCGAAGGGGCTTTGGCAAGTGGCTTGGAAGGTAAAGGAAGAATGCTGGAACCCGATGAAATTGTAGCTCGTCTCATTTCTTATTTTAATCCAGACCTGCCACTAAAGGGAAAACGGGTACTGATTACAACAGGGCCTACCTATGAGGCTATTGATCCTGTGCGTTTTATAGGAAATCACGCTTCGGGAAAAATGGGTTTTGTACTGGCAGAAGTTGCCGCGAGTTTGGGTGCGGAAGTACAATTAATCACAGGACCTACCCACGAAAAAATCAACCATCCTTCGGTAGCTGTTCAAGCTGTAGTTAGTGCGAAGGAGATGTTTCTAGCGGTAAAAAAAGAATACAAACGTTCGGATATTGCCATTGCAGCGGCTGCTGTAGCAGATTTCACACCCCAATCCGTAGCTCCCCAAAAATTAAAAAAAGGAAAGTCAAATTTATCCCTTTCCTTAATTCCCACAGAAGACATACTAGCATATATGGGCAAAAACAAAAAGAAACACCGCCTTATTGGTTTTGCATTAGAGACAGAAAATGAATTGGAAAATGCGAAAATTAAACTGAAGCAAAAGAATTTAGACGGGATTGTTTTAAATTCACTACAAGACCCTGGAGCTGGATTTTCCGTTTCTACCAATAAAATTACCTTTATTCATTCCGATCATTCCATTCAAACCTTTCCCCTTCAGAGTAAATTGGAATGTGCGCATCGAATTTTTGAACAAATACTGTCCCTATGAATCGCTTTTTTTTATTTCTAACTCTTGTCCTTTCTAGTCGGCAACTTAACGCTCAAGAATTGAACGCTCAAGTCATTGTAAATTCGGACTTGGTCAACCAAACAAATCAACAGATTTTTAAGACTTTAGAACGTTCACTCAATGAATTCATCAATACCCAAGTTTGGACAAATCAAGAATTTTTAAGTCAAGAAAAAATTACCTGTTCTTTTGTTTTTAATCTTTCTGGTTATAGTAACGATCAGTTTGAAGCCACGTTGCAAGTCCAATCCCAGCGTCCTGTCTTCAACACCAATTACGACAGCCCCATCCTAAACTTTTTAGACAAAGACATCGTTTTTTCCTACCAAGAATTTCAACCTCTTTTCTACAATGAATCCAGTTTTGAGTCCAATCTGGTTTCACTCATCAGTTTTTACGCCTATGTCATCTTAGGTTTGGATGCAGATAGTTTTTCACACAACGGGGGAGATGTCTATTTTGAGGCTGCTCGACAAACCGTAAATCTAGCTCAGAATACGTCGCGTAAGGGTTGGAAACCTTCCGATGGCGTTCGCAATCGTTTTTGGCTGATCGATGCCTTGCGGTCCAATACCTTTAGAGAATATCGACAGGCGTTACATACGTATCACCGTGAAGGCTTAGACCAAATGACCACAGATTCTGAAGCAGGCAAAATAGCCTTGATGGATGCCATCCAGCAGCTAGAGCCTTTGTACCAGAGAAGGCCCAATGCCTTTTTACTTCAACTCTTTTTTGATGCCAAGGTGGAGGAAATTGTCAATCTTTTTCAAGAAGGCCCCAAAGTAGATTTTAAAAAAACCGAAGCGGTACTCAAAAAAATTGCGCCTTTTTTTGGCGCAAGATGGAAACAAATCAAAGCTTAATTTTTTTAATATTCCTATATTTAAGGTTTAAAATTCGGAACCGCCTTGCTGACCCAACTTAAAATAAAAAACTTTGCGCTCATTGATGATTTAGAAGTCCATTTTTCAGATGGAATGACTTCAATCACAGGGGAAACTGGTGCTGGGAAATCTATTGTATTAGGCGGTTTATCTTTGGTTTTAGGAAAGCGGGCAGACTTATCCAGTCTTTTTGATCCTACACGGAAATGCATCGTAGAAGCTATTTTCAAAATCAAACCCTATGCTTTACAATCCTTGTTTGAAACCCATGACTTGGATTATGAAGAAGAAACCGTTTTGCGACGCGAACTTTTACCTCAGGGAAAGTCCAGAGCGTTTATCAATGACACGCCTGTAAATTTAAATGTCCTTGCGGAAATTAGTGTGCACCTTATTGACATTCACTCACAGCACGACAGTCAGGCCTTGCTTCAAAACGAATATCAGTTCCAAGTATTGGATGCTTTAGCCGATAATCAGGAGCCACTTGCTGCTTATCAAGCTACATTGGCAGCCTATCAAAGCACTCAAAAAGAATATCACTATTGGAGTGAAAAGCAAGCCGCTTCTAAAGAAGAGTTTGATTTAAAACAGTTTTTGTTTGAGGAGCTTCAGGCGTCAAACTTGGAAGCGGGGATGGAAGAGCAGATCCAAACACAACTCCACACCTTGAGTCATATCGAATACTTACAGACTACATTTGGGGCTGCCGTCCAGCTAATGGAAGCAGAATCTCTAGGAATTGGAGATCAGTTAAATGAATTAAACCGGCACAGTCAAGGGATGAGTTCTACCTCGAGTCGGTACGAGAAACTTCAGGAACGCGTTCAGGGGATCGTCATAGAAATGGAGGATCTCCTAGAAGAATTTAAGCATGAATTTGAATTGTTAGAAGCCAATCCTCAAAAACTCGAAGAGTTACAAGCCCAAATGGATCATTTGAATGTCCTTTATCAAAAGCATCGGGTGCAAACCGTAGAGGAGTTGATTTCCATTCAGCAGGAGTTGGAGCAAACACTTCAAGACACCTTAAACCTTGACGATAAACTGAATGCCTTAGCCCAAAAACAAGAGGAACAAGCAGCAGAATTAAAGCGTCTAGCGGATCAACTTTCTAAAAGGCGGAATGAAGCTATTGCCGTTCTGGAAGAAGAACTCAGAGGGCTTGTTTCCAAAATGGGAATGCAAGAGGCTCAATTTAAAATAGAACTAACTCCAAGCTCTGAATTTCGGTCTAATGGTACAGATGTTTTATCGTTTCAATTTAGCGCAAACAAAGGCAGTGATTTTAAAGCACTAAAAAAAGTAGCTTCAGGAGGAGAATTATCGCGAATTATGCTGGCCATCAAAACAGTCTTGTCGCAGTACAAAAAATTACCTACCCTGGTATTTGATGAAATCGATACGGGGGTGTCGGGGAAAATATCGGATAGCATTGCTGAAGTCATGTCCACTATGGCCCAAAAACTTCAAGTTTTAGCCATTACACATTTACCCCAAGTCGCCGCGAAGGGCAACCATCACTTTCGAGTAGAAAAAACAGTAGAAGGCGAGAAAACAAGAACCCATCTCTCCGCCCTAAATCAAGAAGCGCGTGTAGCGGAAATTGCGAAGATGCTTTCCGGCAATCAGGTGACTGAAACCGCAATTGCACACGCGAAGCAATTAATGAATTAAATGTATCTTTACCCAGTAAAATAAAACGCATGGCACATCAAATTTTAGAAGGAAAAAAAGGAATTATTTTTGGTGCGTTGGACGATCAGTCCATCGCTTGGAAAACAGCAGAATCTGTGGCAGATGCAGGAGGTATTTTTGTTTTGACAAACGCCCCAGTCGCAATGCGTATGGGGACCATCAATGCCCTTGCCGAAAAAACGGGTTCTCAAGTGATTGCAGCCGATGCGACAAAAAAGGAAGATCTAGAAGCGCTGATCGAGCAGTCCCAAGAAATTTTAGGAGGGAAAATTGATTTTGTTCTCCACTCCATCGGAATGTCTGTCAACGTCAGAAAAGGAAAGCACTATACCGATTTAAACCACGATTGGATGGCAAAAGGATGGGATGTTTCTGCGGTTTCCTTTCACAAACTGATGCAGTGTTTGTATCAAAAAGATGCAATGAACGAATGGGGAAGTATTGTAGCACTTTCTTATGTAGCTGCACAACGAACTTTTCCAAATTATAATGATATGGCGGACAACAAAGCGTATCTGGAATCAATCGCTCGAAGCTTTGGCTATTTCTTTGGAAAAGACAAAAAAGTACGAGTCAACACGATCTCTCAATCGCCCACACTAACCACGGCTGGGAAAGGAGTAGCGGGTCTAGATGGTTTCTTGAAGTACGCTGAAAAAATGTCTCCCCTTGGGAATGCTTCGGCTAAAGATTGTGCAGACTATACAGTTTCTTTGTTTTCTGATTACACTCGGAAAGTTACCTTACAAAACCTCTTTAACGACGGAGGGTTTTCCAATGTAGGCGTGAGTCAAGATATCATTGATGCGATTAGCGATGCAGAATAGATTGGAATAGCTCAGGGAAATGGCAAATAAGAGAGTAGGATTAGATTCCTTAATCAAAAAACTACCTTCCCAAGGGCGCTTCCGTTTTTTTCTATTGTTTGTTTTCGTATCGTTTACTTTTTGGTTGAGCACCAAACTTTCAAACATTTATACCCTAGAGCAGTCCTTTACTTTGCTTTTAAAAGAGGTACCCGAGGGAATTATTCCCTCCGACACTTCCCGAAAAATCAAAGCCTCCGTTACAGCAAGTGGGTTTGAGATTTTACTGTATCGGTTGTTTGACAAATCCGTTACCATTTCACTACAAGAAGCCGATTTTAGTTCTACTTTAGGACGCGTATCACTTAGAAATCAGCAGTTTTCAATCGAACAGCAACTTTTTGACAATACAAGACTCAACCAAATCTACCCTGAAAACTTGAATATTGTTTACAGCCGTTTGGATGAAAAAAGGATAGCAGTAGTTCCTCAAACTCAGATTCAGCTTCGCGCAGGATATTTAAGTGATATTCCCATACAAAGTAAACCCGACAGTATTTTGGTTCGAGGACCAAAATCCATTCTGGATACCCTTAAAGGAGTATCCACTATGTTTTTTGAAACAACAGATGTGTATGAAGGGATTTCGCAAGAAGTGGGTTTAAAATCCATCCCGGAGTTGCAATTTGCACAAGAGAACGTCCAACTCCTTTTGCCCGTTTCTCGCTATTCTGAAAAAGAGTTTGTGCTTCAAGTGGAGGTAATCAACTTACCTTTAGGAGTCCGAGTAAAGTTATTTCCACCCACAGCAAAGTTGAGAGCTACACTACCCATGGCACTTCTAAATACAGTTAAGGAATCTGATTTCCGCTTGGTAGTGGATTGTGAAAACTTACAGGATCAAGAAAGTAAGTCGCTGAAGTTGAACCTGTTGAAACAGCCTCCTGGCTTAAAACAACTCATCTGGGAACCTGAGGAGGTAAATTATCTGATACGAAAATGAAAGCCATTGGTCTTACAGGAGGAATCGGTAGTGGGAAATCTACACTTTTAAAGTGGTTTCAAGCGCAAGGCGTTCCTTGTTTTGAATCCGATGTAGCGGGTCGAGTTTTGTTAGACAGTACGTTACGCGAAGAGGTGAGCAACCGTTTTGGTTCTTTGTTATACGGGTCGGACGGACGCCTAGATCGAGCTGCTTTGGCAGCCCTTGTATTTAACGATACAACAGCTCTAGACGACCTGAACAAGCTGGTTCATCCCGCTGTATCAACTGCTTTTGAGACTTTTAAGAATCAACACGACAAGGCCCCCTTTGTGATCAACGAAGCTGCAATTCTGTTTGAAACAGGAGGCTATAAAAAATGCGATCTAACAATTTTAGTTAAAGCACCGATGAAAGAACGGATGCAGCGAATTATTTCTAGAGATGGGGTAACCGAAGAAGAAGTGCTAGCACGTATGAAGCAGCAGTGGAGCGACGAAAAAAAAGAACAGTATGCAGATTTTGTCATTCGTAATACCGATCTTGAAAACACCTATGAACAAGCTGCTAAAGTCTTAAATAAGCTTAGGGAGTAAGCATCTCATCGGATTAACATAGTATTAGTATTTTATTTGTTTAAAATAAATGAAATTTGCACCGGATAATAAGTTGAAATGCGATGCGTTTTAATTTAGTAAGTCAAATATGAAGAAAAATTTATTTATCTCTCTCGTTAGTTTTATGATCATCTCCATCTTGGGGATTATCGTACTGCAGGGGTATTGGATTTTTTCAGCATGGAATGATAAAGAAGAGGAGTTTTCTCTGGCCGTACAGCAATCTTTGATGATGGTTGCAGAAGAAATTCAAGAACGCGAGTTGTCCGATTACATCAGTGCCTATGAAAAGTTGGTCGATTCGTTAGAAACTCCAGACAATGCTAGCTTTGCCAATGTCTTTTTGTTCTTGGATGAAGACAAGACCAACAATTTAATTTCCTACTACGCCTACGGTATTTTAGAAGAAGACTACAAAATCACGCCCTATTTGGACCCGAAATTGGGAGATACCCTAGAAACCCTTACGGACGTAAAACAGGTTAAAAACACTACCATCATCAATAAAAACGACGTGTTTAACCGAGAAAACAATATTGCCACTTCGGTAGAAAAAATCAAGACCATAGAGCGTATGAATGTTGCAAACCAGCGCATCCGATCTACCTTTAAAGATTATACGGCCAATACTCCCATCCACAAACGTCTTAATTTACAAGAACTGGATTATGTGCTCAAACGTGAGTTTGATGCAAAGATGATCGTTACTCCTTATGAATTTGGGATTTATGACAACGGATTGGCAACTAAAATTAAGTCCAATAACTACACCGAAGCTCAAGAAGGCTATCGGTATTCAATCCCGATTTTTCAGGATGAAAAGGGGTTGCGCAATTATGAGTTGATTGTTTCTTTTCCCGAAAAAGATCAGTACGTTTTTTCTTCCATCCTCAGTTTAGGTGGGCTGACCTTATTCTTGACCTTATTTATCGTTTTGGTTTCGAGTAGTGCGTTGTACCAGATCATTCAGCAAAAAAAGATCTCTGAAATTAAAACGGATTTTATCAACAACATGTCCCACGAGTTTAAAACGCCTATCGCCACGATAAATTTAGCACTAGATGCGATTTCAAATCCTAAAGTGATGGAAACTCCGACCAAAATAACCCAGTATGTCAAAATGATTCGCGAGGAGAACATCAGAATGCTAGCACAGGTAGAAAACGTATTGCGCATATCACAATTGGAGCGCAGTAAGGAACCTCTTCAAAAAACCACGCTCGACATCCATCAGGTAATTCAAGGTGCCATCAGTCATATCCAATTGATTTTGAAAGACAAATCGGGAGTGCTTAATACCCGTTTAAATGCTGAAAACTGTACGGTGCTCGGTAACAAAAATCATTTAACCAATATTGTTGTAAACCTCTTGGATAACGCGGTAAAGTACAGTGACAAAAGCCCCAAGGTTGAGATCGAAACGCTGAATGAAGACAATGAATTTATTCTTAAGGTCAAAGACAATGGAATCGGTATGACTCCTGCGGTTCAAAAAAAGGTTTTTGACAAGTTTTACCGCGCCGCTTCCGGCGATATTCACAACGTCAAAGGACACGGTCTAGGACTGGCCTATGTCAAAAAAATAGTAGATCTGCACAAAGGGCAAATCTATTTGGAAAGCAAAAACGATATTGGAACCACCTTTACTCTTAAAATCCCCAATGAAAATTAATTTAACCAAGCCTCACTCTATAATAAAATGAAAAACGACAACAAAAAAATTCTACTGGTAGAAGACGACCCAAATTTCGGAAGTATTTTAAAGGAATACTTAACCCTAAACGACTATGATATTACCTTAGCAAAAAATGGGATTGAAGGATTTGAAAAATTCCGAAAAGACCATTTTGATCTTTGTATCCTCGACGTGATGATGCCCTATAAAGACGGGTTTACTTTAGCCCGAGAAATCCGAGAGAAAAACGAGGTAGTACCTATCTTTTTCCTGACCGCAAAGCACCTGAAAGAAGATGTTTTAAAAGGATTTAAGATCGGGGCAGACGACTACATGACGAAGCCCTTTGATTCGGATGTACTCCTAGCCAAAATTAAAGCCATCCTAAATCGGAAGACGGCACCTGTAGTTCCTGAAAATGACACGTTTGAGTTTAGCTTCAGCAATTTTGAATTCAATTCGAAACTGCGATTTTTGACTCACAAAAATGGACAGTCCACCAAGCTCTCACCCAAAGAAAATCAATTGTTGCGCCTTTTGGTCTTGCATCTAAACGATTTGCTACTGCGGGAGGTGGCGCTAAACAAAATTTGGAGAGACGACAATTACTTTACTTCCAGAAGTATGGACGTTTATATCGCTAAACTTCGCAAGTACCTTAGTTTGGACGAAAAAGTACAAATTCTAAACATACACGGAGAAGGTTTTCGACTGGTTATTGCCGACTAAAGTCCCCCTCTGGGATGGAATTGTTCCACTACGGAACGCAAATGTTGCGTATCCAGATGGGTATATATCTCTGTTGTGGTGATGCTTTCGTGACCCATTAAAATTTGAATAGTACGCAAGTCTGCTCCGTTTTCTAGTAGGTGTGTCGCAAAAGAATGCCGAAAAGTATGCGGACCTATTTTCTTTTGGATATTGGCTTTTAAGGCCAAAGAGCGAATGAGTGTAAAAATCATTTGGCGCGTCAGCGTCTTTCCGTTTCGGTTTAAAAACACCACGTCTAGATGTTCGGGATGAATTTTTTGTAAGACGCGAATTTGGTGGATATAGATCTCTAAAAACTTTTTAGCCACCCTACCCATAGGAATCAGGCGTTGTTTGTTTCCTTTGCCCGTCACCCGAATCAGGCACTCCTTAAAAAAGAGGTTGGACAGGCTTAAATTGATCAACTCAGACACGCGTAGCCCACTACCATAAAGGGTTTCCAGTAGTGCGCGATTGCGATGTCCCTGAGGATGACCCAGGTCCAAATGGTCCATCAAGCGTTCGATTTCTTTAAGGGAAAGTACGTCGGGAAGCTTCCTTCCCAGTTTGGGTGCCTCTATAAGGTCAGTAGGGTTGGTGGTTCGGTATTTTTCAAAAATGAGGTAATCAAAAAAACTGCGTAGCCCTGCAATCCGCCGCGCCTGGGTATGGGGACTCAGGACTTTTGCGGTTTCGTAGATAAATTGCTTTACGGTTTCTTGATCGCAATCCAGGGGAGTTTCTTTGCTGTTTTTTTTGTCCAAGAAATTTTGAAAGGCCTGAATGTCCAAGCTGTAATTTTCGATTGAGTTTTCAGAAAGCCCCCGTTCTATTTTGAGGTACATTCGAAAATCTGCCACTGCTTGTTGCCAATTCACACCATTTGTTTTTAGGGGAATACTTCTAATTTCTATACTTTTACTAAAATAACAAAAATGAAGATCAGCATCATCAACGGACCAAATTTAAATCTCCTGGGTACTCGAGAGCCTATCGTCTATGGCAAGCAAACTTTTGAAGACTACTACGCCGAGTTGCAAAACCAGTTTCCTCAAGTGACCTTTGACTATTTTCAGTCCAACGTAGAAGGGGAATTAATCAACCGCCTGCAGGAGGTTGGTTTCAGTTCTGATCTTATTCTTCTCAATGCAGGCGCCTATACCCATACCTCAGTGGCCATTGGCGACGCTATAAAAAGCATCGATACCTCCGTAATTGAAATTCATATTTCCAACACCTTTGCCCGAGAGGATTTTAGACATACCTCCTACATCACTCCTGTAGCCAAAGGCCTGATTATTGGTTTTGGGCTGGATTCGTATCGCCTTGGCGTGGAGAGTGCGTTGTCATAGTTTTTCTTTTTTGGACACTTCTTCCAATTGCGCTTTGAAGACTTGTATTCGCGCGTGCGCCGTCCCATCTATCAATAAGATCACGATCAGCATAGCGATGGTGGTTATGCTAATCGCACGCCACAGGGGCTTGTCAACAAAAACAAGCACTAAAGAAGCGAGAATCATAAGGATTGGGATCGCTTTAAAAACAACCGTGTTGTATTCTTTTAACGTAGCTTCAATACGATCAAATTCCGAAGCGATAAAAGCTGTTGCGTCTTGTTGGTAGGCTGTTTCAAACTCGGTAACTCGGTTTGTGTTCGTATAAACTAATCCTACGCCAATGATCATTAGAAGTAGTCCCGCAACTAGAGTCGGAATGATATACGCCCTCGCTAAATCTGTTTTTCCCAACTGCCAAAAGCCAATACTGGCAATTAAAAATAAGAGCGCAAACAAGATAAAAAAACGGGTTGAAAATACTTCCGCTTTTGCCCACTCTGTTGCCAATTTTACTAGTTCCATCGTTACTTTTTTTTAAAAAGCGAAGATAAATATTTTAAAAGAATCTGGTTTTGGATTTGTGATTAGAGTAATGGTTTCGTGTAACCGTAAGTTACGGGTTAATATGCGTTAATTTGCGGTAACACATTGTTGGCAATAGTTTTTTTACCAATCGTCTTTTTCCAAGGATTTTGATGTATTTCCGTCCTTTATTGCTTTTTCAATTGCGTCTAATGATAAAATAGCACTCAAATGTGATTTATAAAAAACTTTTCCCATAACGGTTTTTTGATTTCCTTTTGGATTAATTGGAAATGATTGTTCCACTCTTAAAGAAATTTCAGAAGGTGGTCCATCTCCACCAACAATTTTCTTATCATAAGTTGTCAAAGTAAATATAATTCTTGCTCTACCTTCTTTAACATCAACCCTTGCGATGTGCCAACAGTCAACATAAGTTGTGATAATTGATATTCCAACGTGTACATCATCATATAATCCTTTACCTACAATTCGACCTAATTCCTTGTCTTGAGTTTGAATTACAGATTTTCCACTACCATAGTTATAGACAAAATAATTTAGTGCTCTATTATATATTTCCTCTTTAGAAAATTTATGTGCTTCGACAATCCTTGTATAGGTTACATTTCCATTGTCATCTAAAATTCCATTGACCTTCAATTTCAGCCAACATTTTTTTTGTTTTTTTATTTTGTCCACTTGCTGTTATTGAAAAAATAGCTAATAAAATCATTAGTAAATTTATTTTCATATTGTTTGTTTTAAATTATTGCTAACTATTGCATAAACCACATATGCGCTAAATTTCCTTTTTAACTACTTCCTAAGTTTTGTATAGCACTCTTCTTCGGTTGGTTAAACAACAGTCTGTTCTTATTTTGATATTTTTTAAAACCAAAAACACGTAAATTCCCCAAAGCCAAACCCTGCTTTAGAACGTACTAGTTGCTGAAAATGTTACGAAAGAAACGATAGGTTTTCAAGGGCAAGTCTAGATTTGGGAATTCATAGCAAATAAAGATATCAAAAAAGCCCTTTTAAAAAAAGGCTTTAACATTTTTCGGTGGTAGGAGCTTAGAGATGAATCACCTCGTCGTAGGCATCGGCCACAGCTTCCATAACGGCCTCACTCATAGTAGGGTGGGGGTGAACGGCTTTTAAGACCTCATGTCCTGTGGTTTCCAGCTTTCTGCCCAGTACCGCTTCGGCTATCATGTCCGTAACACCTGTACCGATCATATGGCATCCCAGCCATTCGCCGTATTTGGCGTCAAAGATAACTTTGACAAAGCCATCGGGAGTACCCCCAGCTTGGGCTTTTCCAGAAGCAGAAAAGGGAAATTTCCCCACTTTAATGTCGTAGCCTTTTTCTTTGGCTTGTGCTTCGGTAAGCCCTACGGAAGCGACTTCGGGGGAACAGTAAGTACAGCCGGGAACATTTCCATAATCCAAAGGTTCCACAGTGTGTCCTGCAATTTTTTCAACACACAAGATGCCTTCTGCAGAAGCCACGTGTGCCAGGGCTTGCCCTTGGGTCACATCTCCAATGGAGTAATAGCCGGGCAGGTTGGTTTGGTAAAAGTCGTTGACAAGGATTTTATCCCGATCCACAGCAATGCCCACTTCTTCCAGACCGATGTTTTCAATATTTGTTTTAATTCCCACGGCAGAAAGGACAACGTCGGCATCGAGCACCTCTTCTCCTTTTGTGGTTTTTACGGTGGCTTTAACTCCTTTTCCTTTGGTGTCCACGCCCGTGACTTCTGCATTGGTTAGGATTTTTATCCCACTCTTTTTAAAGGAGCGTTCCAGTTGTTTGGAGACTTCTTCGTCTTCCACGGGAACGATACGGTCTAGGTATTCCACGATAGTTACCTCGGTGCCCATCGCGTTGTAGAAATAGGCAAATTCAATTCCGATGGCTCCAGAACCGACGACTATTAATTTTTTAGGTTGTTTTTCCAAGGTCATCGCTTTGCGATAGCCAATCACTTTTTTTCCGTCTTGGGGAAGACTAGGGAGTTCTCGAGAACGCGCACCAGTAGCGATAATGATATTTTTCGCTTCGTATTCTTCGGTTTTGTCGCCTTGGGTGACGCTTACTTTTTTTCCGGGCATGATTTTTCCATGGCCTTCCAGTACGTCAATCTTATTTTTTTTCATTAAAAACTGCACGCCTTTACTCATTCCGTCAGCTACATTACGACTTCGGTTCACCACGGCGTCGAAGTCCTTGTCGTATTCTTTGATGGTCAATCCATAGTCCCCAGCATGCTTGAGGTATTCAAAAACTTGAGCGGATTTAAGCAGGGCTTTGGTGGGAATACACCCCCAGTTCAGACAAACGCCTCCCAGGCTTTCTTTTTCTACAATTGCGGTCTTAAATCCCAGTTGAGATGCGCGAATTGCAGTAACATATCCTCCTGGACCACTTCCTAAAACTATAATATCGTATGCCGTCATGTACTATCATTTAAATTCGATACAAAGGTAAGAAATAAGAGGGGAATTTGTATGCTTTATTTTGCTTCAGGATCGAAGGTGACACTGGTAGAATTAACGCAATAACGCACCCCCGTAGGAGTGGGACCATCGTTAAAAACATGTCCTTGATGTCCTCCACAGTGGGCACATACGATTTCGGTGCGTAGCATCCCATGAGTAGTATCTTTGATGTATTCCAACGCTCCTGGGAGGGCTTTGTCGTAACTGGGCCAGCCACAGGAACTGTCAAATTTATTTTCGGAACGGTACAAGGGGGTGTTGCAGCCTTTGCAATTGTAAGTACCGGACTCAAAATGATCGTTGTACTTTCCCGTAAATGGATATTCGGTTCCTTTTTCTCTTAAGATGCGGTACGACTCGGCATCGAGTTCTTTACGCCATTCGGCCTCCGATTTGGTGAGCGGATAGGATTTAGGGTTGCTCATCGGTGGGAATAAAATTTAATGCAGCAGAATTGATGCAATGCCTTTTGCCTGTTGTTTTTTTAGGACCATCGTTAAACACATGACCCAGATGACCGCCACAGGTATTGCATTTGAGTTCGGAACGGGGATAGCCAATTTTGTAATCGACGTCGTACTCTAAGTTGTTTTCAATTCCCCGATCAAAAGAGGGCCAACCCGAACCCGATTCGAATTTGTGTTTTGATTCGTACAAGGGAGTTTGACAGCCTGCGCAGACATAAGTTCCTTTTTCTTTGTTGTAATTTAAGTGACCTGAAAAAGCCCGTTCAGTACCCGCTTTTCGAAGGACATAATAGGCCATTTGTTGCAGTTCGGCTTTCCATTCCGCATCGGTTTTGACTACGGTGTATTCTTTTTTGGGTTTTTGTTGTTGCTCTTGGGAGATTCCGTTGCAACTGACCAACAAAAACAACATAAGTAGAGGTGCGATCGACTTCATAAGTTTTTATTTCAAAAATAAGCATTCTTTTTGTGTGTCAAAAAATCATTGCATTTCCAACAAAACTATAACGGCAATTGTATCTAGTTGGTTGCAGTTTAGTAACTATACTCCAAACCCAAATCATGAAAAAATATATCTTCCTCGTTGTTCTCAGTGTTTTAAGTAGTTGTAAAGTCAACCAACTTACAGGTAAAAAGACGTTTAATATCTTTTCGAACAAACAGCTCTTCCCCATGGCATTTTCGCAATACGAAAGTTTTTTAAAGGAACACCCCGTGATTCGCAATACCTCTGAAAGCCAAAACATCAAAGACATTGGTGGGCGTATCGCCAAAGCGGCACAGCTTTATTTTGAATACAAAGGCGCACCGAATTATTTAAAGGAGTACGCCTGGGAGTACAATTTGGTACAAAACGACCAATGCAATGCCTGGTGTATGCCGGGGGGTAAAATTGTGTTTTATTCCGGTATTCTACCCGTAGCGGCAAACTCGGATGGCATTGCGGCCATCATGGGGCATGAGGTAGCCCATTCTCTTTTGGATCACGGAGGACAGCGGATGTCTCTCAGCTTGGCACAACAAGGTTTGAATCTGGTAGCACTAAAAGCAACTGAAAAACAACCCGAGAAAAAACGCAAAGCCATTTTAACAGCCTATGGACTTGGGAGTACTGTTGGGGCGGTGCTTCCCTTTAGTCGTAAACACGAATCGGAAGCCGATAAAATTGGATTGGAGTTGATAATTCTAGCGGGTTACAATCCCCAGGAGGCTCCTCTGCTTTGGGAACGTATGAAAGCCGCTTCCGGAGGGAAAGCACCACCCGAACTCCTAAGTACCCATCCCTCCAGTCAAAGACGAATCGACAACCTAAAACGCTGGATTCCAGAGGCCCAAAAAAAAGCAGCCGAAATCCAAAGTAGGGAATAAGGTTTATCGACAGGATTTTGTTACATTCGAGTACTAAATTGTTACAATGCTAACATTAAAAACTCCTTTGGAAAAAGGGAGTAAAAAACTGATCAACGCATGGGCGTTCTACGACTGGGCAAATTCGGTGTATTCGCTTGTTATTTCTTCTGCTATTTTTCCGATTTATTACGGGGTGTTGTTTTCCGATATCAATACGATTTCTTTTTGGGGTTATGATATCAAAAATACGGCCGCCATTAGTTTTGTAACGGCTTCTGCTTTTGTCATTGTGGCTTTGATGTCTCCTTTACTTTCGGGAATAGCGGATTATATTGGGAACAAGAAAAAGTTCATGAAAATCTTTGTGTATATGGGTTCCCTATCTTGTGTGGGCTTGTATTGGTTCGAATTGGATACGATCTACCTGAGCTTGTTTTTTTATTTTTTAGCCCTAATAGGATTTTGGTCCAGCTTGGTGTTTTACAACTCCTATTTGCCCGATATTGCGTATCCCAAACAGCAAGACCGAGCCAGCGCGCGTGGCTTTTCTTATGGTTATATCGGGAGTGTTTTGCTCTTGTTGGTCAATTTGGCCATGGTCATGAAACCCGATTTGTTTGGTATTCAGGGGAGTGCAAATGAAGCCTCCATAACCGCAATGAAATATTCCTTTATTTCTGTGGGAATCTGGTGGGCTTTGTTCAGCCAATATTCTTTTTATTTTTTACCCAAAAGCAATCACGAGGTAAAGGTCACTAAAGATGTTTTTTGGAACGGCTACAAAGAATTGCGGTCCGTTTGGAATCAACTAAAGCAAATCACCCAATTGAAACGCTTCCTTCCCGCCTTTTTCCTCTACAGTATGGCTTTGCAAACGGTGATGTTGGTTGCCGCTTATTTTGGTGAAGAAGAAATTTCTTGGGCCAATTCCAGTGAAAAAACGGTAGGATTAATTGTCAGTATCCTCTTAATTCAAATCGTCGCTATTTTTGGGGCAATCCTTACAGCACGTGCTTCGGAACGCTTTGGAAACATACCTGTGCTTGTTGCTATAAATTTGATCTGGGTGGTCTTGTGTGTCATTGCTTATTACACCCGTACCCCTCTTCAATTTTATTCAGTGGCAGGTTTTGTAGGCCTGGTGATGGGCGGACTTCAGTCGCTTTCCAGATCTACTTATTCCAAAATGATCCCGGAGACCTTAGACACCACCTCCTTTTTCAGTTTTTACGATGTAACTGAAAAGATTGGTATCGTCATTGGGATGGTGTGCTTTGGTTTAATCGATCACATTTCGGGGAGCATGCGCAACGGAATCTTATTTTTCATTCTCTTTTTTGTCTTTGGGGTTTTGATGTTACTTCGTATTCCAAAACTCAAAGAGGCTAGTCCCGAATCGTAATATCCCCAGAGCCAGTAACTTTAGTAACTTGACGTTCTGGACTTCCATAACAAAGCAAATCTCCAGATACTGTGATGCTTCCATTTAGGGTCTCGGTAGCGTGCATTTCAATGTATCCTGAACCCGTGATTTGAGCCTGCCCGGTTTGCGCTTTTAAATCCTGGGCAGTAATATCTCCTGAACCGGTTATTTGAAATTCCACACGCTCTGTTTTACCTCTCAGGCGGAGATCTCCAGAACCCTTTAGCGTTCCTTCTACAGAGGTTGCTTCTACTTCCAGATCAATATCTCCAGAACCAGAAATAACAGTCTTAAATCGGTTTGCTGTGATTGTTTTTTGAGATTTGATTTTCCCTGATCCACTCAAAATGACCGAAGATATTTCTTCAATTGGAATACGAATAGTAACCTTTCCTGAAGTCCAATCGTTGAGCCAGGATTTATTTTTTTTCTTAATAATCAATTTTCCTTTTTTGATATAGGATTCAATGTTTTCTAAGTCCTCGTCGTCTCCCGAGAGGCTTATCGTTCCTTCTTTACCAGAAGTAAGGGTTACCTCGTAGGGTCCGGCGATATGAACACCGTCGAAGGGACCAACTTCGCGAGTTTAGGATTGGGCATCAACGTTTTGTGCTGTAAAAAGTAAAACGGATACAAAAAGGGCAGTACTGATGATTTTTTTCATGATGTTAAGGATTAGAGGTCAATTTGACACTTCCAAATTCAGAAGTGATGTGAAGACTATTGGTGGTGTTTTCATTCAGATGAAAACCTTGGTAGTATTTTTTGGTTGATTCTGTTCTTTGGATCTTATAATCCAAGTCTAGGTTGCTTTTAAGACTGGCAAATTCCAAATCAATTTCGTGTAGGAATTCCCATTCTGACGAAATTCCAAGTTGGACTCCTGTGTATTCAGAATTAATTTTAATGCTTTGGGTTGCGGGCATGACTTCGTTTATTCGGATTAAACCAAACTCATTATCAAGTTCTGCACTGTGGAACAGAGTTCCTACTTTTAGGGTAAGGTAATCCCCGCGACCTCGGAGGGAGTTGATCCGAGCGATAATCAATTTTCCAAAGTCGTTTTTAAATTCAAGTTCTTGGAGGGTGTTGAATTCAGAAGATGTATAATCAGCCTCCAATTCAATACGGCCCGCTTCCTCCACATCGAAACTGGAGAAATCAGCGTATATTTTTGCTGCTCGAATAAAGTCAAAAGAGGAATTGTTAGTATAATCAAAGAAAAGCTTGTTGTTTTCGGAGTTGAGTTCACCGATAAGAAGTTTTCCAAAGTCACAATTTATTTTTGCTGCGCCATCTAGGGCGTTGAGCACAATGCTCCCGTAGTCATTGGTCAGATCCACTTGGCTGGAGCGAGGTAGTTTGACTGTATAGTCGATTCTAAAGCTAAGTCGAGAAAGGTTAAAGAGTTTGGTACTCCAGCTTTCTTCAATCTCTGTTCTAGCGCTGACATGATCGGTATTTAAGTCAAAATACACCTCGATTTCATCAAGTTTTTCCTGTATTCGCTTAGAATTGGAGCCTTTTACGGTAATCAGCACATCGATGACCACCCTATTTTCAATCCAACTGGTGATTTTCAAATCTCCGAATTGATTTTGAATTTCGATTAGTGCGTCAGCATGTACCTCCACTTCTTTGTGAAATTCTTTTTGAACGTTTTGTTGGGCTAAGGCAGAGGAGAAAAGTCCTAGTCCTACGACAAGCAGTATAGATTTAAATTTGATCATAGTCTTTTTGTTGTATTAGCATAAATTGTCCTTGAATATCCTCCAGGAGTTGTAATTGAGTTCTCAGATTGAGAATCAACGCATTGATAAATAGGGGTTGGTTTTCGTTTTCGTCCCAGTCTTGATAGAGTTCCTGATAATCGTTTTGAAGTTGTACCAGTTTGCGTTTAGAATTTTCAATTAGTTTTTTTGAACCCGGGAGTTTAACTTTTTCGATTTGAACAACTTGTTCTTGAATCATTTGGGTCAGATAACTTTCGGCACGTTGAAATTGTACTATTTGAGGTTCCAATTCAGGCTGTGAATGGAATACCCCACTGCCTAGAATTAAAAACAAGAGAGCCACATGGCCCATTGCATTGCCGAACGTCGCTTTTGGTAACGCTTTTTTTGAACCAGACGCTTTAGAAATAGGTTTTCGTGGCTCTCGGGTAGTGGAGGTACTTCTAGGGATTCTGCCCATTTTTCAAAAGCTTTATAAGGTAGTTTTTTAGTCATTTAGTTGTTTTTTGAGTTGTGCTCTTGCACGAGATAAAGTAGTCCGACAATTGGAAGGACTCCAATTCATGATTTCACCAATTTCGTCGTGGTCGTATCCCTCTAACTAGTAGAGTTTTAAAACGAGTTGATAGCGTTCATGGATTTGATTTAGCGCGTTTTCTAAGGTAGCGGGATGAAGTTCTGGAAAGGAAGTTTCGAATTCTTTTTGCGTTTCACTAAAATCGAGTTTGTTTTCCAATTGGTCATTGTGAATAAGTTTTTTGTTTTGATGGTAGGTCTCGATACTCTTCCTTACAACAATCTTGCGCAACCACCCTCCAAAGCTACCCACTCCGCTGTATTGATCTAAATGTTGAAAGGCGGTGATGAATGCTTCTTGCATGGCGACCATAGCATCATCTCTGTTTTTCAGTATGCCGTAAGCCGCGTGATAGGTGTTTTTGTGATAGCGTTGATACAATTCCATTTGTGCTTTTTGATCCTGCTTTTTACAAGCATGGAGGAGTTCATCAATATGTTGTTCTTTAAAATTCAATTTGCGACGTTCCTTACTATGAGTGTAAATTAAAGTTTTTGTTACAGTTTTAAAAGATGAAATTGCTATGGCACAACTATTGTCCTAATAAGAGTAAGTTTCTACGAGGTGGCTATGCTATAAAGCAAAGCATAAAAAGCAATCAGCATCCCTTTACGAAAATGACATAATGACCTAAATAAAACAAATGGCTCGATCCTTTTTTAGCGCAATTGACAATTTGTCACTGCAAGATATCGAATCCGAAGCGGATTTAATTCCTTTAATGACTACCGAAGATGAAGAAGCCTTAGAAAGCGAATCGCTTCCTGAGGTAGTACCTATTTTACCGTTGCGAAATACTGTTTTGTTTCCCGGTGTCGTGATTCCGATAACGGCTGGACGAGACAAATCCATCAAACTCATTAAAGATGCCAATGCTTCTGATAAAATTATTGGAGTCGTGGCTCAGCAAAATGAAGGAGTAGAAAATCCAGGTCCCCAAGATATTTATCCCCTAGGAACTGTAGCTCAAATTTTGAGAGTGCTGAAAATGCCCGATGGGAATACGACTATTATCATCCAGGGAAAAAAACGCTTTAAAGTAAAAAGTATAGTAGAGGAAAAACCCTATATGAAAGCGGCTGTAGAGCCAGTAGAAGACCAATTTCAAAAAAAGAGCAGCAAAGAGTTTACAGCCACTATAGATTCCATAAAGGATTTGGCCTTACAAATTATTGACGAAAACCCCAATATTCCTTCCGAAGCTTCTTTCGCAATCAAGAATATTCAGACCCCTTCTTTCCTAATTAATTTTGTGGCTTCAAACATGAATGTCAAAGTAGGGGAGAAACAAAAAATCCTTTCCGAATTGAGTTTGCACCAAAGAGCGCTCATGTGTTTAAAGCACATGAATGAGGAATATCAAAAACTCGCTTTAAAAAACGACATTCAGTCTCGTGTCCGATCCGAAATGGATTCGCAGCAACGGGAATATTACTTACACCAGCAGATGAAAACCATCCAGGAGGAGCTAGGGGGTGTTTCCTATGAGGAGGAAGTCGAAGAAATGCGACTGCGTTCTCAGGAGAAAAAGTGGAGTGAAGAAGTTGCCAAGCATTTTGACAAAGAATTGATGAAAATGCAACGCATGAATCCTCAAGTGGCAGAGTACTCTATTCAAAGAAATTACCTCGATTTATTTTTAGACCTACCATGGGATTCTTTTTCGAAAGATAATTTTGATTTAAAACGCGCACAAAAAATCCTGGATCGCGATCATTTCGGTTTGGAAGAAGTCAAAAAACGAGTCATTGAGTACCTAGCTGTTCTCAAGCTCAGAAACGATATGAAATCTCCCATTTTGTGTCTTTATGGCCCTCCCGGGGTTGGAAAAACTTCTTTGGGAAAGTCGGTTGCTGAGGCTTTGGGTAGAGAGTATGTGCGTATTTCCTTGGGTGGTATGCGTGATGAAGCTGAAATACGCGGGCACAGAAAGACCTATATTGGTGCACTTCCAGGGAGAATTATTCAAAGTTTAAAAAAGGCAGGAACCTCAAACCCTGTTTTTGTTTTAGATGAAATAGACAAGCTTTCTTCCAGTTTTCAGGGAGACCCTGCCTCTGCCTTGTTAGAAGTATTGGACCTTGAGCAAAACCAATCGTTTTACGATAATTTCTTGGAACTGGGCTACGACCTATCCAAGGTACTATTTATAGCGACTGCAAACAGTCTATCTCCTATTCACAGGGCGCTACGCGACCGAATGGAAATGATCAATGTGAGTGGTTATACCACAGAAGAAAAGACGGCCATCGCACAAAAATTTCTTTTGCCCAAACAGCTGAAAGAACACGGTATGGAAAGAAAGCATTTGAAACTTAAAAAAGCGGTTTTAGAAAAAATAGTTGAAGGCTATACCCGTGAGTCTGGAGTACGAGGCTTGGAAAAGCAAGTGGCTAAAGCGGTGCGTTATGCTGCAAAATCTCTGGCCATGGAGGAAGACTACACCATCAATCCAGATACAGCCGATTTGGTCACCATTTTAGGTCCTGCAAAAGTACACCGAGATCTGTATGAAAATAATCATGTGGCAGGCGTGGTTACCGGCTTGGCCTGGACCGCTGTTGGGGGAGACATCTTATTTATCGAATCGGCGATTTCTCCAGGTAAGGGAAGCCTTACGATCACTGGAAATCTGGGAAAAATCATGAAAGAGTCGGCGACTATAGCCATGGAATACCTCAAGGCCAACGAGGAACTTCTCCAACTTTCTTATTTTGATTTTGACAAACACAACATTCACATTCACGTTCCTGAAGGAGCAACTCCCAAAGACGGCCCTAGTGCTGGAATCACGATGTTGACTTCTCTGGTTTCGCTTTTTACTCAAAAACGAGTCAAGAAGAATTTAGCGATGACGGGAGAAATCACCTTACGCGGGAAAGTGCTTCCTGTGGGTGGGATCAAAGAGAAAATTTTGGCTGCCAAGCGTTCAAAAATCAAAGAAATTATCCTTTGTGAGCAAAACAGAAAAGACATTGAAGAAATCAATGCTAGTTATCTCAAAGGATTGACCTTTCATTATGTCAAAGAAATGAAGGAAGTGATCGATTTGGCCATAACAAACCAAAAGGTGGTGAATGCAAAAAGTTTTTCCTCGACAAAACCATCCTAGGAGATAGTTGTACCTTTGTGTATGCAAAAAATTATAGTCGCCATAGACGGATATGCAGCTACAGGAAAGAGTTCTCAAGCCAAGCGCCTAGCCAAAACTCTTGGTTATACCTATATCGACACGGGAGCCATGTACCGCGCGATTACTTTTTTTGCGCTCCAGCAAGAACCAAAAGGCACTTTGAATCTCGAGTTGCTTGTAGCTGCCTTAGACACCCTTCAAATCAATATTAAAAACACAGACTTGGGTCAACAAACGTTTTTAAATCAAAAAGATATCAGCCAAGCGATTCGAGAACCCGATGTTACTTCGAAGGTAAGCGAGGTGGCTCGCATTCCTGAAGTTCGTGCATTTCTGGTAGAACAACAACGAGCCCTAGGGAAAAAAAAGGGGATAGTGATGGATGGGAGAGATATTGGCACTGTAGTATTTCCCGATGCAGAGTGTAAGTTTTTTCTTACCGCTACTCCAGAAGTACGTGCAAAGCGAAGACATTTAGAACAAGTGAGTAGTGGCAACCAAGAATCGTACGAGGCGGTCTTATTTAATATTCAGACGCGAGACCGGATGGACAGCTCCCGAGCAACCGCTCCCTTAAAAAAAGCAGCCGATGCCATAGAACTCGATGTGAGTGAGCTAACAATCGACGAAGTGTATGAACGTTTAATGGCGCATATTTTAAAAAAAACGACAACTTTATAGCACTATAAAAAAGTGCGATTATAGTTTGTATATCAAGTCATTACCATTATATTTGCACGCTTTTAATTGATAGGAAAATACCGAAAGCGCTTAATTTAACACAACTTCTTCTGCCTTTGCAATGAAGGTTTTCCCAACGGCAGAATACAAAACCCCCCTCGGAAATGGCTAAAGAACCAACCGAAAAGGCCGCTGAAGAAAAAGAAGCGCCTAAGAAAACCGCAGAAAAAAAAGCAACGGCTAAAACTCCTGCGAAAAAAACTGCTGCAAAAGCAACAACCAAAAAAGCTACTACTAAAAAAGCAGCTCCTAAAAAGGAAGAACAAGTTGAAACTCCAGAAGTGACAGCAGCAGTGGAAGAAGTGGAAACTCCTGTAGCTGAAACAACGGAAGATGTGGCTGTGGTTGAAGATCAAAAAGAAAAGATAGAAGACACCCAGAAAGCGCAAGCTGAGTTTTTAGATAACTTCAACTGGCACAACTACCAAGAAGGAATCGATGTGATCGATGAGAAACAACTCGATGAATTTGAAAAGTTGGTTAAAGAAAACTTTGTAGATACTGCGGATGAAGATGTGATCGAAGGTACGGTGGTTTATATGACCGAACGTGAAGCGATTATTGACATCAATGCAAAATCCGAAGGTGTGATTTCGCTTAATGAATTCCGCTACAATCCTGACCTAAAAGTTGGGGACAAGGTAGAAGTCATTGTAGACATGCGCGAAGACAGAACAGGTCAGCTAGTACTTTCTCACCGTAAAGCACGTGTGATTAAGGCATGGGACCGTGTCAATAATGCGCATGATAATTCAGAAATCGTAAGTGGTTTTATTAAATGTAGAACCAAAGGGGGGATGATCGTCGACGTATTCGGCATCGAAGCCTTTTTACCCGGTTCTCAAATTGATGTAAAACCCATCCGAGATTATGATCAGTATGTGGACAAGACCATGGAATTTAAAGTGGTCAAAATCAACCACGAGTTTAAAAATGTGGTTGTATCTCATAAAGCACTGATTGAGGCAGACATCGAAGAACAAAAGAAAGAAATCATTGGTCAACTAGAAAAAGGCCAAGTACTCGAGGGTATTGTTAAAAACATTACTTCCTACGGAGTCTTTATCGATCTTGGAGGTGTAGACGGTTTAGTTCACATCACAGATCTATCCTGGAGTAGAATCAATCACCCTAGTGAAATTTTAGAATTGGATCAAAAACTCAATGTAGTTATCCTTGACTTTGACGACAACAAATCTAGAATTCAATTGGGTCTGAAACAATTGAGTGCCCATCCGTGGGATCAGTTGTCTGACGAATTGAAAGAAGGAGATCGCGTCAAAGGAAAAGTGGTTGTTATTGCAGATTACGGTGCCTTTGTTGAAATCGAAGAAGGCGTAGAAGGGTTGGTACACGTTTCAGAAATGTCATGGTCCACCCATTTGCGTTCAGCACAAGACTTTGTAAAAGTAGGAGATGAAGTAGAAGCTGTAATTTTAACTTTAGACCGTGAGTCTCGTAAAATGTCTCTCGGTATAAAACAAATTACTCCCGATCCTTGGACGGACATCACTTCCAAATATCCGATTGGTTCAAAACACAACGGTTTGGTGAGAAACTTCACCAACTTTGGAGTGTTTATCGAGCTTGAAGAAGGAATCGATGGTTTAGTTTACATATCGGATCTCTCTTGGACTAAAAAAGTCAAACACCCTTCTGAGGTATTGACTTTAGGGGACAAGATAGACGTTATTGTTCTTGAACTGGATGTGGAAGGTCGAAAATTGAGTTTAGGACACAAACATACCAAAGACAACCCTTGGGACAAGTACGAAAAGGAGTTTGCTTTAGATACGGAACACGAGGCTTCCATCACGGAAGTTGTGGATAAAGGTGCTACGATTCATTTTAATGAAGATATTGTAGCATTTGTGCCTTCACGTCATATGGAAAAAGAAGACGGTTCAAAACTCTCAAAAGGAGAAGCAGCCACCTTTAAGATCATTGAGTTCAACAAAGAATTCAAACGTGTTGTCGCCTCGCATACAGTACTCTTTAAAGAGCAAGAAATGAAGAATGTCAGGCGTGCGTCTGCAAAAGTTGCCGCTTCTAATTCGGAAAAAGCTACTCTTGGAGATTTAGATGCTTTGGCTAATTTAAAAGACAAGATGGAAAAGGATGAATAAAAACCATTCTACTTGTTTTAAAATGTTAAAAACCCTCCCTATGGAGGGTTTTTTTTATACTCTAGAAAACAATACTTTTGTGATATATTCTTCGAATGGCATCTAAGGTACTTCTCAGCAAACAAAAAGTCAGCATCATCTTGAATCGATTGTGTCATCAATTGATGGAGCGCCATGGAGATTTTTCAAACACCGTTTTGGTAGGTCTTCAGCCCCGTGGTACCCTTTTGTTGGAGCGTTTACTGGAATTGCTAAAAAAAGAAGGTTTTGGAGTCATTCAATCGGGAATACTGGACACCACATTTTTTAGAGATGATTTTAGGAGAAGTGAAAAAACGCTCAATGCGAAAACTACGGAAATGAATGTAATGGTGGAGGGAAAAGAGGTGGTTTTGATTGACGATGTTTTATTTACAGGTAGAAGTATCCGTTCTGCACTTACGGCAATCGATAGTTACGGCAGGCCAAAGTCCATCGAGTTATTGGTCTTGGTAGATCGAAGATTCAGTCGTCATTTACCGATACAGCCAGATTATCTGGGTGCTCAGGTAGATGCATTACAAGGGGATAAGGTAAAGGTGGTTTGGTCCGAAGAGCAAGAGGAAAGTATCATTTATTTAGAAAAACACAGCGAATGAAAAAATTAAGTGTTTCTCATTTACTAGGAATTAAATATCTTCAACTTGAAGATTTACACTTGATTTTTGAAACGGCAACACACTTTAAAGAGGTTATCAACAGGCCGATTAAAAAAGTTCCCAGCCTAAGAGACATTACCATCGCTAATTTATTTTTTGAAAACAGTACAAGAACAAAGCTTTCTTTTGAACTTGCGGAAAAGCGTCTGTCTGCCGATGTGATTAATTTTTCTGCCAGCCAGTCCTCCGTTTCCAAGGGAGAGACCCTAGTCGATACGGTCAATAATATCTTAGCCATGAAAGTGGATCTGATCGTGATGCGCCATCCCAATCCAGGCGCAGCTCACTTCTTGTCAAAACAAGTAGATTCTTGTATTGTCAATGCAGGTGACGGTACTCATGAGCATCCCTCGCAAGCCTTGTTGGATGCCTACTCGTTACAAGAAAAGTTAGGCGATTTAAAGGGGAGGCGCATTGCAATTGTGGGAGATATTCTCCATTCTCGTGTGGCACTTTCCAATATTTATGCCTTAAAAATGCTCGGTGCAGAAGTGAAACTTTGTGCGCCTAAATCTCTTTTGCCTAAGAATATTGAATCGCTTGGAGTAACTACTTCTTCTGATTTAATGAGTGTGTTGAACTGGTGTGATGCGGTCAACATGCTTCGTGTACAAAAAGAACGGATGGAACTCAGTTATTTTCCTAGTACGCGGGAGTACAGTCAAAACTTTGGGCTGAATGGAGCACGTTTAAAACAACTCAGAAAAGAGATTGTAGTTTTACATCCAGGTCCGATCAATAGGGGGGTAGAGGTAACCAGTGAAGTTGCTGATTCCGAGCAGGCAATTATTTTAGACCAAGTAGAAAACGGGGTTGCTATAAGGATGGCAATTATCTACCTTCTAGGTTCGCAACTCAATAGGGTAACAACATGATAGAGCTGGAAAGCCCAGATATAGGGTATTTAGAAGCAGCAGCAGTTGGCAAAAACGAAAATCAGCTGTTTTCCAAATTGCAGCAACTAACGGTTGACTTGATTGTAGATTGTTCCTCACTCGTCTTAAGTTCAGAGGTTTTAAACTCTTTAAAAGTCCACCAAGACAAAATCAATAAATGTTTTGTTGTAATTCTTCCTGTTGAGCAGCAAGGTCAGTATCCTGAAGATTGGAATTGTGTTCCCACCAAAACCGAAGCTTTAGACTTTGTCACCTTTGAGCAAATGCAACGCGATTTAGGCTTTTGATATGATGGAACTCACTATTTTAGGATGCCACTCCGCTACACCCAGAGCGAATAAACACACTACCTCACAACTCCTCGAAGTTCAAGGGAATCTTTTTCTCATAGATTGTGGAGAAGGAACCCAAATGCAATTGCGAAAATGCAAAGCGAAGTTTTCTAGAATCCAACATATTTTCATCTCCCATTTACACGGCGATCATTTTTATGGCCTTGTCGGATTAATCAGTAGTTTTCGATTATTAGGCCGTTCCGCTCCCTTGCATGTTTACGGACCGAAAGGGATCAAAGAAATTATTACACTACAACTCAAATTGGCAAAATCTTGGACGGATTATTCGCTTCATTTTCATGAGCTCTCTTCCTCAAAAAGTGAAATTCTTTTTGAAGACGAAGTGGTTTCCGTAGCTACGCTTCCGCTAGATCATCGGGTATACACCAATGGATTTTTGTTTACTTCAAAAACGACAAAACGTAAAATTAATACCGCCGCAGTCGCCGATTTAGATTTGGAACACTACCACTACCGTCAACTTCAACAAGGCCTCCCGATTACACTAGCCGATGGCCGTTCTTTTGAAAATACCACATTAACCTTAGCCCCAGAACCTGCAAAAAAATATGCGTTTTGTAGTGATACAGCATACCTTGAGTCTTTGATTCCATTAGTTCAAGGTGTAGATGTACTGTATCACGAGTCTACTTTTTTAGAAAAACATGCTGATTTAGCAGAGAAAACCAAACACAGCACCGCACTGCAAGCAGCAAAAGTTGCCAAAGCTGCTGAAGTAAAACGTTTACTTTTAGGACATTATTCTAATCGATATACAGATAAGGAAGAGTTTATAAAAGAAGCAGCCCCTGTTTTTGATGCTGTTTTTTTATCTGAAGACCTCAAAACCTTTTCGATTTAATTAAAATGGATTGTAACTTGCAAAATCAATGGAAAAAGAAGATTTAGGACATCTGCGAAAGTCGTACGAAAAAAACGCGCTGGATAGTAAAGATCTCAACAACGATCCTATGGGATTCTTTAAACTTTGGCTAGAGGAGGCCGTTAGCCATCCTGCCATTGAAGAAGCCAATGCTATGTCTTTAGCGACTCTAGGATTGGATGATTTTCCTAAAGCACGGGTAGTGTTGCTCAAAGCTTTTACAGCAGAAGGTTTTGTGTTTTACACGAACTATCAAAGCGAAAAAGGAATGGCTATTGAACACCACAGTAAAGTTGGGCTTTCTTTCTTTTGGCCTGCTCTAGAGCGTCAAGTAATTATTAAGGGGGAAGCAGAAAAATTACCACCAGAAGACTCCGATCGTTATTTTATCTCACGTCCTAAAGGTAGTCAGCTGGGTGCAATCGTATCAGATCAAAGCAAAGTCATTTCGGATCGATCCATCATAGAAGCCAAATTAGAAGCGCTAGAGATCGAATACGAACATGAAATGCCAAAAAGGCCGGATCATTGGGGAGGCTATTTAGTCAACCCAAGTTGCATTGAGTTTTGGCAAGGAAGACCCAATCGACTGCACGATCGGGTACGTTGTCAATTGCAATCTGGATTTTGGAACCTTCAACGCTTAGCCCCTTAGTATGAAAGAGTTAGTTCTTTTACGGCACGCAAAATCCTCTTGGGAACTCAATGTGGCGGATCGTCATCGTCCTCTTACAGAGAAAGGGATGCAACGAATCCAAAAGATGGTATTGGCGAAACCAGAGGTGTTTTCGGATGCAGAAATCATTTATACCAGCCCAGCTAATCGTGCCTGTCATACAGCTTCCATAATGGTGCACAGTTTGAATCTGCCTTTTGAAAAAGTCGTTTTAGCAGAAGAGTTATACACTTTTGAAGCCTCCAAGCTTCTCTATTTTATTCAAACCATTTTGGACACTTATCAACGCGTTGTTTGTGTAGGTCATAACCCTGCTTTTACACAGGCCGTGGAGTACCTTAGTGGTTCTCAATTCGATCATCTACCAACTGCAGCTTGGGCAAAACTGAAATTCACTCAAAACAATTGGAAAGACATTTCAAACGGCACCCTTTCACTTGGTATGCCAAAAAAAATAGTGCAGTAGTATGGAACAAAAGCAACGCTATATAAATCGGGAGTTGAGTTGGTTAGACTTTAACGCTAGAGTGCTGCAGGAGGCAGCACACAAAGATGTCCCCCTGCTGGAACGACTTCGCTTTATTGGTATTTTTTCAAACAACTTGGATGAATTTTTTCAAGTGCGCTTTGCCACGGTTCAACGTATTGCACAGTCTGAAATGACTGGGAAGAAAATTTTTGGTGGACAAAGCGCTTCCGACCTTTTGAAATCGATTACTAAAAAAGTGATTGAACAGCAAAAAGAAAGTTCTCAGATCCTTACCTCTATTGAAAAAGAACTTGAGAAGGAACAAATATATCTGATTAATGAAAATCAAGTTTTAGCAGAACATGAGGCTTTTTTAAAAGAATATTTTATTCAAAAAGTGAGTCCCGCATTGATGACCATAGTAGTATCAGAAGATGAAAATCAAGATTTCTCTGACCACTTGGCGTTTTTGGCAGTAAAACTGCGTTTTCAAGAAAACGATACTGAAAAAACGCAATACGCGCTTATAGAATTGCCCACAGATTTAGATCGATTTGTTGTATTGCCCAATCTAGGTGAAAAGCAGTATGTAATGTTTCTCGATGATCTAATCCGTTATCATTTCCATTTGATATTCAATTTTTTTGAATTCACGCATATCGAATCTCATATGATCAAGGTCACAAGAGATGCCGAGTTGGACATGGAAGGGGATGTTTCTAAAAGCTATATTAATAAAATCGTTGAAAGTGTACGAGAGCGCATTTTAGCTGAGCCAGTCCGTTTGGTATACGATAATGAAATTGCACCGGACACCCTAGAGATTGTAAAAAACCTGTTGGGTGTGGGTACCAATGACAGTTTGATTCCCGGCGGTCGTTACCACCACCGCAGGGATTATATGAATTTTCCACAGCTCCATCGCAGGGATCTCCAGTACGAGCGGAAAGATCCCCTGCCCATCGAGGGACTTTCTTTAGAGAAAAGTATTTTTAAGGTGTTGGAGTCTAAAGATTACTTGCTCTACACTCCCTATCATAGTTTTTCGTTTGTTATCAAATTTTTACGTGAGGCCGCATTGGACCCTGAAGTTACTACGATAAAAATCACCATCTATCGTTTATCAAAAATTTCCAATGTTGCACGTTCTTTAATCAATGCTGCTAAAAATGGAAAAAAAGTTTTGGTTCAAATTGAATTGCAAGCCCGATTTGACGAAACGAACAACATCACCTATGCCGAGCAAATGCAAGCTGCGGGAGTTGAACTTATTTTTGGTATTCCCGGATTAAAGGTGCACTCTAAGATTTGCGTTATTGAGAAAAAAACCCAAGGAAAGAAAAAACGCTATGGGTTTATCAGTACTGGAAACTTTAACGAGGATACTGCCAAAATTTACACCGACTACACCTTGTTTACTTCCAATCAAAAAATCCTAAAAGAGGTCAATAAAGTTTTCAATTTCCTTCAAGTCCATTACAAATTAAAAAAGTACAAACACCTAATCGTTTCTCCTCATTACACGAAAAACGCTTTGGTAAAAATGATCAACCAAGAAATTGAAAACCACAAAGCGGGTCTGCCTAGCGGAATTCGATTGAAGCTGAATGCCATTACCAATTTTTCCATGATTGAAAAGTTGTATGAAGCCAGTACTGCGGGTGTCCCCATCCAAATGATTGTTCGAGGCATTTGCTGTTTGATCCCAGGGGTAAAAGGGATGAGTGAAAATATTGAAGTCATCAGTGTGGTAGATCGATATTTAGAGCACCCTAGGGTGTATCATTTTACCAACGGGGGAACTCCAAAAATCTATATTTCATCTGCAGATTTTATGACGCGAAACATTGAGAACAGGGTAGAGGTAGCCGCACCCATAAACGATAAGGACCTGCAACGGCAAATTACCGAGGTCTTTGACATTATCTGGAACGATAACGTCAAAGCAAGGCGGTTAAACGGTCCGATTCAAAATGCCTTTATCAAGAACGATTCCGCACCCATACGCTCTCAATTTGAAATTTTTGATTATTACAAAAAAGAAGTCGAGAAATAAAATGAATCTGACCTTAAGAAGAAACACATGAAAATAAGGAAATATGCCGCAATTGATATAGGTTCCAATGCGGTACGTTTACTGATTTCTAATGTTATTGAATACGAGGGCAGTACACATTTTTTTAAAAATTCGCTTGTTCGTGTACCCATTCGACTGGGACAAGATGCTTTTACGATCAATAAGATCTCTGATAAAAACATCAAGAGAATGGTAAAATCGATGAAAGCTTTTCAAATGCTGATGAAAGTACATGGGGTAAAAGATTATTTAGCCTGTGCCACTTCGGCGCTTCGCGATGCAGAGAATGGCGTATTGGTCAAAGAAAAAGTTTTAAAAAAGACAGGGATCAAAATTGATATCATTGACGGAAAAGAAGAGGCGCGAATCATTTCAAATACCAATGTTTTTGAACAGATCGATCTTGAAAAAACCTTTTTATACATCGACGTTGGGGGAGGGAGTACGGAATTTAGTATTCTAAGAAAAGGTCAGCGGATTCATTCTACATCGTTTAAAATTGGGACGGTACGTCTATTGAATGACGGGGTAGATCAAAATACATGGGTTACCGCAGCTGCTTGGGTTAAAAAGCGAACCGCTCCGTATGCAAAGATTTATCTTTTGGGAACGGGGGGAAACATCAATAAGCTTCATAAAATGGCAAATGCCAAAGACGACAGACCCATCACCTATTTAACACTAAATGCCATTTACAACAAGCTTAAGGTTTTGACTTATGAGGAACGTATCGTAAAATTAGGACTTAACCCCGACCGATCTGATGTGATCATCCCCGCCACAGAACTCTTTTTAAAAACCCTACAGTGGAGTGGTGCTAAAGTGATTTATGTCCCCAAAGTGGGGCTTTCTGACGGAATGATTCGAGAGTTATACAATACCAGTAAAGAGTAGTTTTAGCCGTGGATGGACTCTTTGTCCCCTAATTTTCTAATTACTATTGCCTCAAAATCCAGCAGTGACTGCCATTTCTGATCAACCGTTTCTTTTGAAGGGCCGTATTTCCGTGCTAATTTTAAAAACAGCGTATAGTGATTAGCTTCACTGATCATCAATTTTCGATAAAAAGAACGCAATTTCCGATCCTCTAACTCTTCTGAAAGGATACGGAACCTCTCACAACTCCGGGCTTCGATTAGCGCAGCACAAAGTAGCCGGTGCGTTAACTGAGCTTCTCTAGAACCTCCTTTTGGGAAAAACGTGAGCAACTGAAGGACATATTCATCTTTCCGTTCTATACCTAGGGTATAGCCTCTTTCCAAAATTAAGTCATGAACCATCTTAAAATGACTCATTTCTTCTTGCGCGAGATCGGTCATTGCGGAAACCAATTCTGAATTTCTAGGAAATCTAATAATGAGTGAAATAGCAGTACTCGCAGCTTTTTGCTCACAATAGGCATGATCCGTTAAAATTTCTTCAAGATTTTGTTTTGCTACATTTATCCAGCGTGGATCGGTGGGGAGTTTTAAACCTAACATGTACGGACTATTTAAAAATCAAGATCAAATTTGTTTTTGAGGTCTTCCAAAGCGGGATTGAGATTTAGAAGATATTGATACTTTTCGGTTGGGGAAGACACAGTTTCTTCCTTGGTGATTTCCAACACGATTAATTTTATTTGAATTTCGTAATTGTTTAATCGTTTTCTGAGAAACGGAAGTAGGTGCTCCATTTCTTGATTCACTTCCGCCTTATTCATTTCATTGGTTACAGTAAATAAAATTTGATTTGAATTTTCAACTTCAAGATTATTCATACTGAGTATGGAGGCAATATTTAATTTTTTCTCTTTTTTTAGCTGATCTATATATTCTGTCCAAAGTGCTTTGAGATCTTCAAGTTCAAATGGATCTTTGGGTTTTGCTTCCTCTGGAATCTTTTTTTGTACGACTTTGCTGGCTGCCTTTTTTAAAGCAACACTGGATAACGAAAAATTAGAAACAGGAGCTATGGTGTTTGGGGTCTGATAGGGTTTTGGATCGCTTTCCTGTACCACAGTGTTCGAGGTCTCTGGAGAAGATTCTACCACCTGGGGCAATGCCTTTTCTTTTTCTTCAATTTTTTGGGGTTCGGCCTCAATTTGTTCTGCCTCATCTTTCGCTGTAGTTTCTAAGAGGGGGGAAGCAGTGTTTTGGAGCGACTGTGGGGTTGTTTTGCGACTGAGTTCAGACGCTGGAATTATGTACCCTTTTTTTTTTCTCCATTAAAATGGAGCGAAGCGAGTTGCATCAGTGTGAGTTCGATGTGTACCCTTCTGTTTTTTACACTCTTAAAATGTGTTTCACAGGTGTTGATCAAAGCAATTGCATCGAGTAAGTAGTCTGACGTAAGTGTTTCTGTATCCTTTTGATACGCTTCTTTAATCGATTCACCCGCTTCCATTAGGGCAACTGTTTTGGGATCTTTTGCCAACATTAAGTTTCTAAAGTGATCCCCCAGCCCATTGATGAACTGCATACTGTCAATACCGCGTTTGACCAAGTCGTCATAACTCGTCAACAATTGAGGGATATCGTTATGGAAGATGAGTTTTCCCAGTGCAGCATAGGTCTGGTGATCCAATAAATTTAGATTATCCGCCACAGCTGTAGCGGAAAGATTCCCTTGAGTAAAACTAACCATGCGGTCAAATATAGAAAGGGCGTCCCGCAAGGCACCTTCGGCTTTTTGAGCAATGAGGTACAGGGCGTTTTCTTCAAACTGAAGTTCGCGTTTGGAGGCAATTTTTGCCAAGTAGGCTTGAATTTCTTGTACCGAAATACGTTTGAAGTCATAGACCTGACAGCGCGAAAGTACAGTGGGGATGATTCTGTTCTTTTCTGTGGTAGCTAGAATAAATATGGCATGCTTTGGCGGCTCCTCCAAGGTTTTTAAAAATGCATTAAAGGCTGCATTGGACAACATATGCGCTTCGTCAATAATATAGATTTTATGACTTCCCACTTGGGGAGGAATACGCACTTGCTCATTTATTTTCCGTATGTCTTCCACCGAGTTGTTGGAGGCTGCGTCTAACTCAAAAATATTAAAGGCAAAATCCTCTGTGGAGGAAGCGTCACTGCTGTTGATTTGTTTGGCCAATATCCGAGCACAGGAAGTTTTTCCAACCCCGCGGGGTCCACAAAACAGAAGCGCCTGGGCGAGTTGATTGGTTTTCAAGCTGTTTTCTAAGGTTTGGGTAATGCTTTCTTGGCCTACCACTTCAGAGAAAGCGGTGGGTCTGTATTTTAAGGCCGATACTACAAAAGCGTCCATTGTTACAAAGATATAAATCAGAACAAGCTTTTGTGATTTCCCGATTAGATATTCGCTTAGATTTATCAACAAATGGCTAACTTTGAACCGCAGGCCATCTTATCGCTCTTCGCCTTTGGCGGGGAGAGGAAAGTCCGGACACCACAGAGCAGCATAGCGGGTAACACCCGTCCTCCGTTTCGACGGAGCGGACTAGTGCAACAGAAAGCAAGTACAGTTCGGCTGTAGTGAAATCAGGTAAACTCTATGCGGTGCAACGCCAAGTAGTTCTACAATTTTAGAGCGGCTCGTTCGATGTAGAAGGGTAGGCGGCTAGAATGCGGCAGTAATGTTGCATCCAGATAAATGATAAGACACGACAGAATCCGGCTTATCGGCCTGCTTTTTTTTCTTTAAAAACTAAAAAAGGAGAATACATTGTTCCCGTAGCTTCGTTTTTCAGAAAATCCTTTGATCTGGCTAAGGTCAATGTGTTTATCATGCTCTATTATAAGTATACCGTCTGGGTTTAGTAAGGCTGCGGTCTGTTCTGTCATTTTGGTATAAACATCGAGTTCAAAATCATAAGGCGGATCGGCAAAAATGAGGTCATACGAAGTTTTTTGTTGCGATAAAAAGGGAAGCGTTTCAGCTTGAATCGCTGAAATATTCATTTCTAGTTCCAGAGCTGTTTTTTGTATGAACTGAATGCAGTGTCTGTTTTGATCTATTGCCGTTACTTGCGTTGCACCACGAGAAGCAAATTCATAGCTGATGTTTCCCGTCCCCGCGAAAAGGTCGAGTATTTGAACCTGGTGTAGGTCAAAGCAGTGTTGTAAGATGTTAAAAAGACCTTCTTTCGCACGGTCTGTAGTAGGGCGAACGGGTAGGTTTTTTGGTGCGCGTATTTTTCTTCCTTTATGGTACCCTGAAATGATTCGCATCAGCTAAAGAAAGGAGCTAAAAAGGGCGCTTGATGTTCCGTTAAATCTATTTGAAAAGGGGACTGTAGATCCTCAAATATAATCTGCGAATGGTATTGCTTTAATGCGTCGTAATAGGCTTCAAAACTTTTTATTTTCCCTAAAAAAATCACCTCCATTTCATCTGCTTTTAGCTTAAACTGCTCAACCACAAAGAAAATGTAATACAAAAATTCGTCTTCATTAGTTATACTAAACCGATTGTTAAACTGCAAGGTGTTTTTATTCACCAAAAAAACATCTACCGCATCGGAATGAAAATGAAGAAAAAGTTGATACGGTACTAGAGAAAATGTACTCAAGTTCAAAATCTGTTTGTACAATATTGAATTGTAATGAAGACACTGAAATTCTATCTTGGATTCCGTTAGAATTTTTTTGATTGGCTCCGAATGAAAGTAGAGATTTACTTGTGCTTCTTCTTGAAGGATATCAAAGGCCAGTGTCTCACTATCCTTTGGTTTGTGGTGGAGTGATACATATTGTTCTGCATGACTTTTATCAAACAAAGAGAGCGGAACAAAGCATGATGGGTTTTGAAAGAAAATAGCACTTGCTGAGCTAAAACTCCCCTCAGGATAATACGCTAAATAGTCGTTAAAGGCTTGTTGAAAGTCTTCCACACCGTTTGGAGTGGTAACAAAATCAATTTTGGAATGGGTACAAAAAGAAAATCCATTCGCAAACAAGTGAATGGATAGTTCTTTAGGTTGAATAATTTTATTGTCGTGGGGCATCGAAAATGGTTGGCCAGTTTCCGTTGGTACTCACATTGGTAAGTGATCCTAAAACAATCTCTGGTCCATTTACTCCATCTACAGAAATCGTTTCGTTTTCTTGCTTTACAAAATCTTCATCCTGGTCATAGAGAATGGTATTCTTTGAAATTTTCACTTCAAAAACCGGAACATTGTAACCGTTCTTGTTGATTACTTGCGATTTGATTTGAAAAGTGCTGTCTTCTACCCCCTCTATAGGGATGTAGGCCATTTTTTCATATCGGTTTGTATTTTTAAAAAGCGAATCTTTAACCGGAACAAATCCTAATGTATCCGTAACAATTACCTCACGTAACATGTCAATACGATAAGTTCGGTCGTATTCCAAATAAGAAGAATCTCTTTTTTCAATGAGTGTAAAAATACCCTCATCTATAAATTTCACTAAACTGTCAAAATTATTTGCATATACTCCTTTAACATCTTTGTGCGCAATTTGTGCAGTTCGAATGTCTTTCATCCGATCGATTACTTCGGCATAACGCTCGTTTTTGACCTGGTTGAATCTAATGGGACCGCTGATGGAATCGTAAATTTTGTAGGCGAAAAAGATTGAAGCGATCCATAAAACGACTTGAAGACCTAATTTCATTGTTTTTTTATTTGATAAAAACAAAACTACAATTTTTTTTGAATCACAAAAGTTTTTAAAATGATTTATCTTTAAGCCATACAAGGTTTTGATGACACCAGAAAAATTTCGTTTAGAACTAGAAGAAAAATTTCCCTTTGAGCCTACTGATTCTCAGCGAACGTGGTTTAAAGAAATCGCAACCTTTATTCTTTCAAAAAATCAAAACACTGCCTTTCTTCTCAGAGGTTATGCAGGTACAGGAAAAACCACTCTAATTGGCGCTTTGGTTCGACAATTAAAGACCAGTGGATATAAGGCGGTGCTGATGGCTCCTACTGGAAGGGCAGCAAAAGTTATGTCCACCTATTCTCGTTTTCCCGCCTATACCATTCACAAACAAATTTATTATCCCAAACCCGAACAATCGGGTAAAATGGTTTTTCAGCTAAAAACCAATAAGTACCGGAACACGATTTTTATTGTAGATGAAGCCTCAATGATTGGAGATGATCGAAAGCAGGCGAAGCTTTTTGAGAATGGATCTCTTTTACATGATCTGGTTCAGTATGTGAGTCGGGGTGATCGGTGTAAACTAATTTTTGTGGGTGATCCTGCCCAATTGCCCCCGGTACATCTCAATTTAAGCCCAGCTTTAGATCAAAAGGAGTTAGAACATTTTCATTTTGATAAAGTTTATGGTGTCGAATTGAGTACAGTAGTACGCCAAGCCAAAAATTCGGGAATATTGACCAATGCCACCCAGCTTAGAGCACAACTTACAGCAGAGGTGTATGATCAATTTCAGTTTGATGTTTCGGAGGGTTCGGATATTTCCTTTACCAATAGCGGTATGGACCTCTTTGAAGCAATAGAAACTGCTTTTGACGAAGGGGGAGTTGATCAGTCGGTATTTATTGTGCGATCTAACAAACGGGCAAATTTGTTCAACGAACACATCCGCAAGCGTATTTTGGGATGGGAAGATGAATTGTGTGTTGGAGACCAGTTGATGGTTGTTAAAAACAATTATTTTTGGTTGGCACCCGATTCTAAACCGGGTTTTATTGCCAATGGGGATGTTGTGGAAATTCTTTCGATCCAGGCTCGGAAAACACTTTACGACTTTTCTTTTGCTGAAGTGCGCGTGCGTCTGGTGGATTATCCAGATGAAGCACCCTTTGAAACAGTTCTTTTACTGGACACTTTGAAAACCGAAACCCCCTCCTTGTCTTATGAAGAAGGAAACCGATTGTACCAAAAGGTTCTGGAAGATTATGCCTCGGAACGGTCGAAGTACAAAAAGTTTCTCAATGTGAAAAAAAACCCTTTTTTTAACGCCCTGCAGGTAAAGTATTCCTACGCCATTACCTGTCACAAATCCCAAGGAGGACAGTGGGAACACGTATTTGTTGAAAAACCGTACTTACCCGAAGGACCGGACAAAGATTACTTGCGTTGGCTATACACGGCCATCACTCGGGCAAAAAAGAATTTGTATCTCATTGGTTTTCCGAATGAAGATTTTAAATCCCTACCTTAGTTTGATGTTTCGTTTGCTTTCCAAAGGTATTTTTTTCAAGCTTCTAAAGTGGGAGATGCAGGGTCATTTTCCAACCCTTCCCAAGTATATTGTCGCAGTGGTTCCACACACCAGTTGGGTAGATTTCTTTTTGGGTTTATTGGTTCGCAGCATCTCGGGAGAATCCATCAATTTTGTTGGGAAAAAGGAGTTGTTTACTCCTTTGACAGGTTGGTTTTTTAGAAGCCTTGGAGGCGCACCTATCGATCGGTCGGGAAACAAGGGATCGGTAGAGTCTCTCGCTGAAGTGTTTGATGCGTACCAAAAGTTTCGGATTGCCCTTGCACCTGAGGGTACGCGAAAGAAAGTAAAAAAACTTCGTACGGGATATTATCACATTGCCAAGCGATTGCAAATTCCCATTGTTCCTGTAGCCTTTGATTATACAAACAAAAAAGTTGTGGTTCATACCAACTTTTACACTACGGACAATGAAACCCGAGATTTGAAAGCTTTGGAAAATTTGTTTAAGGGAGTAGGGGGGTATTCGAAAGAAAATAGTTTTTAATTATTCCTTTATTTCTAAAGTGTGATACACGTTTTGAACGTCGTCATCTTCTTCGATTTTTTCGATGAGTTGTAAAACTTCTTCTTGCGCTTGGGAATCTAATGATTTCAACACCTGAGGGATCCTTTCAAAACCGGAAGATAGAATTTCCAAATTGCGTTTTTCCAATTCTTTTTGAATCATACCAAAGCTTTCAAAGGGGGCATAGAGCAGAATACCATCGTCGTCCACAAAGACTTCTTCCACTCCGAAATCAATAAATTCTAATTCAATTTCTTCTACATCCAGTTCTGTAGGATTGATTCTAAAGTTACAGGAATGGTCAAACATAAATTCCACTGAGCCTGCTGTTCCGAGGTTGCCGCTGGCTTTGTTAAAATAAGAACGTATGTTGGCTACGGTTCGGTTGTTGTTGTCTGTAGCAGTTTCAACTAAAATCGCGATACCATGCGGTGCATAGCCTTCAAAGAGTACTTCTTTAAAATCCCCGGTGTCTTTGTCGGAGGCTTTTTTAATTGCACGTTCTACATTGTCTTTAGGCATATTAGCTGCCTTGGCGTTTTGAATTACGGCGCGGAGACGAGAATTGTTGTCTGGGTCCGGGCCTCCTTCTTTGACTGCCATTACAATGTCTTTACCGATACGTGTAAAGATTTTGGCCATGGCAGACCAACGCTTCATTTTCCGTGCTTTTCTAAATTCAAAGGCTCTTCCCATACTGGATTTTTTTAAAGACCTCCAAAGATAAAAAACTTTGAGAAGTTGTTAAACGCTAAGCAAGCTTAAACGAACCTACCGCAGACTCAAATCGTCTAGAATATCGGTATAGGAGGGTTGAAGGTGGTGGGGGAGTTTGTTTTCTTTGGGCAGAGTAGCGAGATACCGCATGGTGTTTGAAGTGTAGACCTGTTTGTATATGCCAGACTTATTGTGTCTTCGTTCAATTAACGTACGGATAAAGTCAAAATGGGAAATCAAATCTGTGCTTCCCAAATGGTAAACCCCTGTCTTTTTGTGATTGATCAGATAGTGAATTTGTTGACTGAGACGAACGTCGCTATTGACATTGATAATGGTGTTGGGAAAGACTTCAATTGAAACGTCTTTTTTTATTGCTGTGTCAATTTCTAGTGTCCTAGGTGCATTGATCCCAAAAATCATGGGTAAACGGATCACGACATATTTCCCTACGGGCAAATGGAGGAGTTGATTTTCAATTTTTATTTTAAAATGACCATAAACACTCTCGGAAAGAGTTTTGTCGTATTCGTAGGAGGGGTAATGCCGAAAGGAATCGAAAACATTAGCTGAAGAGAGAAACATGATTCTGCAATTGTGTGTTCTAACGTGCTCTGCAAGATAGCGATGTGCTTCTACTTGTGCAGTAAAATCACCTCGTAAGGCAGAGATAATCAGCTTGGGTTTTAATTCTTTAAGGAGTTGTTTCAACCCTCCTTTTTCGAGGCTGTAGGAAAAAAAGAGTGCGTTTTTTTCGTAGCCCTCAGCACTGTGGTAGGTTCCATAGGTTTTGTAGTAGGGTCCGAGTTCTTTGTAAAGGGTATTTCCAATAAATCCACTAGCCCCTAAAATCAGTATGGGTTTCAAGATTTAAGATTTAATAAAAGGGGGTTTTATGACTTGAGCAGGACAAAATTTTTCACGAATCAGAACACCGATTGAGGTGCCAGGTTTTGCAAAATTAGAATCGATATAGCCCAGTCCAATTCCTTGAGATAAAACTGGAGATTGGGTTCCTGAGGTGACGGTTCCAATTGGATTGTTTTCCACATCCACCAACGTATATCCACTTCTTGGAATTGCACGAGCTTCCATTGTAAAACCAATCAGCTTTTGGAAAGTTCCATCGGCTTTTTGCTGTGCAATGTTTTCGGAATTGATAAATCCGGTTTCAGGACGTGTTACCCAGCCCAATCCTGCAGCGATGGGTGAAGTTGTATCGTTGATTTCATTACCGTAAAGACAATAGCCCATTTCGGTTCTGAGTGTATCTCGAGCCGCAAGTCCCGCAGGAATAATTCCATAAGGAGCTCCTGCTTGGAGTACAGCGTTCCACACTTTTTCTGCCTCCCTTGCCGGGAAATAGATCTCAATACCGCCTGCTCCAGTATAACCCGTTGTAGCAATAATTACCTGTTCACAACCTGCAAAAGAGGTCGTGGTGTGTGCATAAAACGGGAGACTTTCTAAAGGAAAGTCAGTAAGCAGCTGCATGGCTTCAATAGCTTTAGGTCCTTGTATGGCGAGTAGGGCAGTAGCGTCGGAATGATCTTCTACTAGCGCATTGAAGTTTTGATTGTGTTTTTGAATCCAATTCCAATCCTTTTCGATGTTGGAAGCATTGATGACTAATAGATAGCGTTCTTCCGCCAAACGATACACGATTAAATCGTCTACGACACCTCCTTGCTCATTGGGAAAATAGTTGTATTGAGCTTTTCCCACAATTAGTTTAGAAATATCGTTGCTGCAAACATATTGGAGTAAATCCAAGGCATTGGGTCCCGAGACATAAAATTCCCCCATATGAGAAACATCAAAAACCCCCAGGCTTTCTCGAACCGTGAGATGTTCTATTTTTACACCGCTGTACTGCACAGGCATTTCAAAACCACCAAAAGGTGTCATTTTTGCATTCAACGCCAAATGCGTATGGTAAAGTGTTGTTTTTTTCATAAGTTCACTCCAAAATTTATACCTATCAAAATGAAGAATGTTATTCTATTACTTTCTGTTTTTAGCTTTTTAAACTTTTTAAGCCCACAAGCGGTCAATGGACAAAAGTCGGAACTTTCATCGGATTTTCATAGCGAACGACGACAACAATTAAGAGAAAAACTTCCGAACAATTCGGTAGCAGTTTTTTTCTCTTCTCCAGTTCGAAATCGAGCGAATGATGTAGATTTTGAATACCATCCCGATCCTAACTTTTATTACTTGACCGGATGGAACGAGCCCCACGCTGTGCTTTTGTTGTTCAGTACGCCACAAATAGACGAACTCGGTTCGTATTTTGAAAAACTGTATGTACGCGAACGCGATGCGCGAAACGAAATGTGGAATGGGAGGCGTCTAGGTGTGGCTGGAGCGTTAACTATGGGTTTTGACCGAGTAGCATTAAAGGAATTGTTTTTAACAGACAAACACGATTTCAATCGTTTTGATACCGTTTTTATGTTTGATTTTAAAAACGATGTACGAGATAGAAGTGATTCGAGTGATCTTTTTGATCTTCAAAAGAATTTTAAACAAGCAATCAACTTTCCTGAAAATTTTGACCCAGAGCGTTATCGATTGTATCAGCGTATTCGCCAAGCAAAAGTTTCAGAGGTCCCCACCATTAAAAGAATGATCGAATACTACGCAAAATCTGATCCTAGCTTGATGGAAGATCCTGTAATTCAAGATTTTATTACTCAAGCAGAAGATGAAATAACCTTAACCGATTTAAAGACTAGGACTGCTTTCTTGGTTCGAGATTATAATTTTGATGTGGATCAGTTGGGAACATTTATGGCCAGTTTACGTGAAATTAAAACATCTGAGGAGCTCACTTTGTTAAAAAAAGCAGTTCAGATTTCAGCTCAAGGACAGCGTGAAGTGATGAAAGCAATTAAACCGGATATGACTGAGCGTGAAGTGCAAGGAATCCATCAATTGGTTTATAAAAAATACGGCGCAGCACACGAGGGCTATCCTTCAATTGTAGGAGCAGGAAATAACGCATGTGTACTTCATTACATTACCAATAACAAGACAGATATCAAAAATCAATTGATTTTAATGGACCTTGGCGCAGAGTACAACGGATATACTGCGGATGTCACACGAACCATTCCCGTTTCTGGAAAATTCACTCCTGAGCAGCGTGCTTTGTATCAGATTGTTTACGATTCTCAAACTGCAGGAATCAATGCCTCGCAAAAGGGGGCAAGCTTTCGTGAAATCACACAAGCCTCTTTTGCAGTAGTTCAAGAAGGACTTCTTGAACTTGGAATTATAGAGTCCTCAGAGGAGTTTCGAAAATATTTACCACATGGAGTGGCTCACCATATCGGGTTAGATGTTCACGATCCGGGTCTTTATGAAAATTTAGAAACAAATATGGTCATCACCGTGGAACCCGGGATTTATATTCCAGAGGACAGTCCCTGCGATCCGAAATGGTGGAACATAGGGATCCGAATAGAAGATGATATTTTGATTACTGATGCGGGTCCGATCAACCTCTCCGCTGATGCACCAAGAGCATGGGAGGATATCGAGGCTTTAATGAAAGAAAAAAGCGCTTTGGACGATTTTACCTTACCCCCGTTGAAAGTAAACTAGCGGGAGAGTAAAAAATATTTCAATTCTTGATAGTCCCCGATTGGGAAACAGAACTTTTCTTTTTGAAGCACTCCTTTTAAACGTTCAGGGATCTGAATTTGTGTTTTAAGAATTTTTTCAACCGCATCCGCAAATTTAATGGGGTGGGCGGTTTCGAGAAAAAGCCCTTGATACGAGCTGGGTTCTTTCTGTGATTCGATATAAGCTTTTAGGCCTAGAAAACCAACGGCACCATGTGGGTCCGCAACATACCCTTCTTGCTCATAAATTTCTTTGATTGCCTTTTCTGTTTCCTTGTCTGTGTAACTAAACCCGCTCAAGATTTTTTTTAATTTGAAAAAATCATTGTTGAAGATTTTTTGGATTCTGATAAAGTTACTTGGGGCTCCTACATCCATGGCATTGGAAATGGTTTGGATGGATTTTTTTGGAGTGTATTCCCCGGACTCTAAGTATTCAGGAACGGTATTGTTTACATTGGTACTTGCGATAAAATGAGAGATGGGAAGTCCCATCTGTTGTGCAATTAATCCAGCACACAGATTACCAAAATTTCCGCTAGGAACAGAAACGATTAATTTTTTTTCAGGATTTGGCCTGTTTTTATAGGCAATGAAATAATAAAACATTTGCGCCAACCAACGCGCAATATTAATCGAATTGGCAGAAGTTAAGTTGACGTTTTGAATCAATTCAGGATCAATAAAGGCAGATTTGACCATATCTTGACAATCATCAAAAGTACCCTCGACTTCTAAGGCGGTAATATTTTTCCCCAAGGTTGTCAATTGACGTTCTTGTATTTCACTGACTTTTCCTTTGGGATAAAGAATCACAACTTCGATTCCTTTAACTTTATAAAATCCGTCTGCCACAGCACCTCCAGTATCTCCTGAGGTTGCAACCAATACAGTAATTTTTTTCTTTTTATCAAGTTGATTGGCATGGGCAAGACAACGTGCCATTAACCGTGCACCCACATCTTTGAACGCGAGAGTAGGTCCTTGAAAAAGCTCTAATGTTGCAATGTTTTCAGTGATTTGGACGATGGGAAAATCAAAGCTTAATGTGTCTTTTACAATCTTTTTTAACTGCTCTTTGGGAATGTCATTCCCAACAAAAGGTTGGATGACCCTATAGGCGATTTCGTGGTCTGAATACTGATTTATGTTTTCTATAAAATCCGCATTGAGAGTAGGAATTTCTTTTGGAAAATACAATCCACGATCCGGGGCAAGGCCTTTTTGAACGGCTTCTAGAAAACCTACATCTTTCGCATTGTGATTTAAACTGTAGTATTTCACTGATTATAAAATTTTGATTCCCTGCTGGTTGATTGGGGAAAGATGTACATCGTAGTCTAGTCCAATCTGATCATAAAACGTTTTCATTGCATCGCCTACTTTTTTGGCAGTTTCTCTTCCTCTGGACAAAGCAAAAATAGAAGGTCCAGAACCTGAGATGCCACTGCCTAAAGCACCTGAATCTAGGGCGGCTTGTTTTACCTCATTGAATTTTGGTATTAGCATTGCACGCAAGGGCTCAATCACTTCGTCTTGCATACTTCTGGAAAGAAGTTCATAGTTCTCAGTGTAAAGGGCACTGATAAAGGCACCGAGATTACCCCATTGGGCTACCCCTTTTTGAAGCGGAATATCACTTTTTAAAATGGCTCTGGAATGAATGGTTTTAAGTTCTATTTTAGGATGAATAACTGTAGCCACTAAATCCGGAGGAGTAGGAAGTTTGATGATGTCTAAAGTAGCATTGCATCGGACTAAAGTAAACCCTCCCAAGAGTACAGGTGCTAAATTATCCGCGTGCGCTGCACCACTTGCCAGGGCTTCACCCGCCATGGCAAACTGAACCAATTCAGCTCGGGTATAGGGTGCTCCCAATAATTCATTTACAGCGAATACAGCTCCTGCTGCACTGGCCGCACTACTTCCAATGCCACTCCCCGGTTTGATTCTTTTATCGATATCGATCCGAAAGCCTTCTTTTGAAGGATGGGCCTCCAGAAAAGCGGAAACGGCTACACTGGCAACATTTTTTAAAGGATCTTTGGGTAATTCTTGTCCAGTAACTGTCCCAATCTGCACTCCGGGTGTTTTGGTTTTACTGACGTGCATCACGTCTCCTACGGGGTCTAAACAAAACCCCAGTACATCAAATCCACAGGAAACATTGGCTACACTTGCTGGTGCAAAAATCTTAATTTCTTCCATATTATCGTTTTCCAATTCGAATGATGTCTCCAAAAATTCCTCCAGCAGTTACTTCGGCTCCCGCCCCCGCCCCTTTTACAATAAGGGGTTGTTCTTTGTATCGGTTGGTGTAAAACAAAATGATGTTGTCACTACCTTCTAAATTATAAAAATCGTGATCGGAATTAATTTCTTGAAGTCCTACCGAGGCCTTACCCTTTTCCAATTGAGCGACGTACTTTAATCTCGCCTTTTTTTCAGTTGCGCGTTTTAATAAATTTTGAAAGTGGGTTTCATTTTTTTCTATTGCCGAATAAAACACCTCGTTGGAGTCTGTCTGCAGTACTTCCTCTGGTAAAAAACGATTGTTCTGAATATCTTCCAATTCCAAACTAAATCCACTTTCACGCGCTAGGATTAAAATTTTTCTGGCCACATCCACTCCACTGAGATCTATTTTGGGATCGGGTTCTGTGTAGCCTTCCTCTTGTGCACGCTGTACGACCTCTTTAAAGGAAGTTTTAGAAGTAAAATTATTAAAGACAAAATTTAAACTCCCAGAGAGAATGGCTTGGATTTTATGAATTTCATCTCCTGATGCGATGAGGTTGTTCAGGGTATCTATTACGGGAAGCCCAGCACCTACATTGGTTTCAAATAAAAAGGGAGTTCCAAAGCGCCTCGCGGTTTTCTTTAAATCGAGGTAGTTCGACAAGGAGCTAGCACAGGCAATTTTATTGCAGGTGACTACCCCAATATTGTGTTCTAAATACCGCCCGTATTCGTTTGCAATAACTTCATTGGCTGTGTTGTCCACAAAGATGCTATTGCGAAGGTTCAATTGCTTTATATGATGAAAGAAGCCATCTCGATCCGCTTTAACCTCACTTCGATCTAATTGCTCTTTCCAATTGATTAACTCGATAGGATTTTCCTGGAGAAGCATTTTTCTGGAGTTGGAAAGTGCAATCACTCTAATTTTTAATCTCAAATGCTCCAAGAGATAGTCTTGTTGCCTTTGGATTTGTTCCAAGAGTTTTCCACCTACATTCCCCACACCGGTAATAAACAGATTTAGCTCTTTGGTTTGTTCTTCAAAAAAGCTTTCGTGAATCGTATTCAACGCTTTTTGGGTATTTTTTTTGTCAATAACAAGGGATATATTTCGCTCTGAAGCTCCTTGTGCAATTGCTCGAATATTGATATTATTTGCCCCCAGGCTACTGAAAAGTTTCCCACTAATCCCTTGGTGATCTTTCATACGATCTCCTACAACGGCGATATTAGTCATGTCTGTCTCAATTTTTGCTGGAGCTACTTTTTTGAGACTGATTTCAAAGGCAAAATGTGCATCGATTGCTTTTTTTGCAAGTGCTGCATCTTCTGAACGAACCCCAATGCAGATGGAGTGTTCCGAAGAGGCCTGGGTAATCATGATGATGTTGATTTGTTTTAAGGAAAGACATTCAAACAAGCTTTTGGAAAACCCAGGAATTCCAATCATTCCGCTTCCTTCCAAACTGATTAATGCAACATCTTCAATATGACTGACGCCTTTTACGGTAGCGCCTTCCTTTTGTATGGCTCCATCTTGGTCTATACGAGTTCCTTTTGCAGAAGCATTAAACGTATTTTTGATGACGACCGGAATCTTTTTTTCAATCAAGGGTTGTAGGGTAGGGGGATAAATGACCTTCGCTCCGAAATGAGAAAGTTCCATAGCCTCGTGATAGGATAACTTTTCAACAGGTTGAGCTTGGCTCACCAACTTGGGGTTTGCAGTAAACATTCCGCTTACATCGGTCCAAATTTCCAATACCGGAGCGTGGACATAGTTGGCCAGAAGTGAGGCTGTATAATCAGATCCACCTCGACCTAGAGTTGTTGTGTTACCTTCTTCGTCTTGCGCTACAAACCCAGGAACGAGTAGGATGTCATTTTTAGTTTCTTCTAGGAAAGCGGTTGTTTTCTCAGCACTTAATTCATGGTTAACAACTTCCCGATCGTTGACAGTATGGGTGAACAATAGCTCTGTTGCATCTTTACGAGTTACGTTGCAATCTTGATGTTTTAGAATATTAAAAATGAGCGTACTGGATAAAATCTCTCCATAGCTAGAAATCTTAGAAAGACTTTTTTTAGTAAGTTCATTAAGGTTATAGATGGACTCGAGTAGCTCTTCAAGTTCATTGAGTTGTGACTTCAAAAAACTGATGCTCTCACTTTGTTGAGTTACAGGAATAAAATATTCAATTTGATTTAAATGCTTGGTTTCTATAGTTGAAAGATGCTCTTTGTAGTTTGGAACACCAGAACTCGCATTTTCTGCCATCTCCACGAGGAGATTCGTTATTCCTCCTAGCGCAGAGACTACGACAATTTGAGTTTCGCTAGTGCTTTTTACAATGTCTATAACATGTGTGAGACTCTGAGGATTAGCTACAGAAGTACCACCAAATTTTAAAACCTTCATATACAATTTTAAAGTCAACCTTTTCTAGGACAGATCGGGTCAATAAAACAAGCGCAAAAATACTATTTATTGCTAGGATTAAGACCATTTATGAATAAAAAGGTTTTAAAGGCAAAATCTTTTATGGAGTATGAAATGAAAAGGTCTTTTTTTTACGAAGTTTCTACTCCTTGATTGATTTTTAATTGGAGATTGTCACCTTCTTTGTTCTGGTCAACCAAAATTTTATCACCTTCTTTTATAGCGTTATTCACTACATGTTCTGCTAAAAGATCTTCTACATATTTTTGAATCGCGCGGTTCAATGGTCTTGCACCGTATTTGCTGTCATAGCCTTTTTCTGTGATAAAATCTTTCGCTGGGTCTGAAACGACAATCTTATAGCCAAGCTGGTCGATACGCTGGATGAGTTTTACCAATTCAATATCCACAATTTTGCGAATGTCTTTTTGCTCTAGTGGATTGAAAACTACAATGTCATCAATACGATTGAGAAATTCTGGCGAAAAAGTTTTTTTCAATTCTTTTTCAATCACCCCTTTTTCGATTTCTTGTGATTGAGCTTTTTGCGAAGCTGTTTCAAATCCTAATCCTCTTCCAAAATCTTTTACTTGACGTGCTCCAACGTTGGAAGTCATGATGATAATGGTATTTTGGAAATTGATTTTTCTTCCTAGGCTATCGGTTAAAAATCCATCGTCTAGTACCTGCAGCAACATATTGAAAATATCGGGGTGCGCTTTTTCCACTTCGTCCAATAAGATGACAGAGTAGGGACGTCTTCGGACCTTTTCGGTCAACTGTCCTCCTTCTTCATAACCCACATAGCCTGGAGGAGAACCAATCAAACGAGAGATGGCAAATTTTTCCATATACTCACTCATGTCAACCCGTATGAGATTTTCTTCAGATTCAAAGATTTCAGAGGCAAGAATTTTTGCCAGTTGGGTTTTACCCACTCCTGTTTGCCCAAGGAAAATAAAAGAACCAATGGGTTTGTCGGGAGCTTTGAGTCCCGCTCGATTTCGTTGAATGGCTTTGACTACTTTTTCTACAGCATCTTGCTGACCAATAAGTTTAGAACCAATTATTTTAGTCAGTTTAGAAAGTTTATTTTTCTCTGATTTAACAATTTTATTTACCGGAATATTGGTCATCATCGAGACGACGTCAGCGATATCGTTGTCAGTAACAGTAACTCGATTTTGCTTTGATTCTTCTTGCCAGCGATCTTGGGCATCAACCAATAAACGTTCTACCCGTTTTTCGTCATCTCTTAGTTTGGCAGCTTCCTCGTACTTTTGCTTTTTTACTACAGAGTTTTTCAATTCTCGAACTTGATCGAGTTGGCTTTCCAAATCAATGATCTCCTGAGGTACGCTCATATTGTTGATATGGACTCTTGACCCTGCTTCGTCTAAAGCATCAATTGCTTTGTCTGGAAGAAATCGATCTGACATGTAGCGGTCTGTCAAATCAACGCAAGCACTCAGAGCCTTGTCTGTGTAGTTTACATTGTGGTGGTTCTCATAACGCTCTTTGATGTTTTTTAAGATCTCTAGGGTTTCCTCGTTGCTGGTTTGCTCCACGAGTATCTTTTGAAAACGACGTTCCAAGGCACCGTCTTTTTCAATATTTTGTCTGTATTCGTCCAGTGTAGTCGCTCCGATACATTGAATTTCTCCACGGGCCAGCGCAGGTTTAAACATATTTGAAGCATCTAAACTTCCTGTGGCTCCCCCAGCACCTACAATGGTGTGAATTTCGTCAATAAAGAGGATGATGTCGTCATTTTTTTCCAATTCGTTCATCAGCGCTTTCATCCGCTCTTCAAACTGTCCTCTATATTTTGTTCCAGCAACTAAACTAGCTAGATCCAAACTGACCACACGTTTGTTATATAATATCCGTGAAACGCGTTTTTGAATGATCCGCAACGCTAGGCCCTCTGCGATGGCGGATTTACCTACCCCAGGTTCACCGATTAGCAAAGGGTTGTTTTTCTTTCTTCTGCTGAGGATTTGTGAGACACGCTCAATTTCTTTTTCTCTTCCTACTACAGGATCCAATTTTTCTTGTTCTGCCAGTGCAGTAATGTCTCGGCCAAAGTTGTCAAGTACTGGAGTTTTTGACTTTTTAGAAGTTTTGGATTCAGAAGTGGGAATAAACGGGTTTTCTTTACTCTCACCTTCATTGTCCTTTTCTTCTGGAAAAGAGGCACCAGAAGGCAAGTCTTCGTAAGAAGAATCTGTGTCGTTTGCTAACATGAGTTTGAATTGTTCTTTGACAATGTCGTAATCTACATTAAGCTGAACGAGAAGTTTGGTAGTTGGGTCATTTTCATTTCGGAGAATACACAAAAGCAAATGCACTGTATTGATCAATTCACTTTGAAACAATTTAGCTTCTAAAAAAGTGGTCTTTAGTGCACGTTCTGCTTGTCTTGTGAGGTGTAGATTTTTTTTGTCTTTTAATAAGGGGGTGTCTTCTACCGCTGCAGGGTTTAGAATTTCGACTTTTCGTCGCAATTCTTTCAGGTTCACCTCGATTGCGTTTAAGATTGCAATTGCTTTTCCTCCTCCATCTCGCAAAATCCCCAGCATAAGATGTTCCGTACCAATAAAGTTATGACCCAATCTCAAGGCCTCTTCTTTACTGAAAGCGATTACATCTTTAACGCGTGGTGAAAAATTATCATCCATAGCTTCTGTTTTAAAATCTTATTGGGCAAATAATAGACCAAAGTCATATCCCTTGCTAAGAGACAAAAAAATATTAAGAATTCAAAAAAAGGAGTGAGATAATTTACCACCAAAAAGGGGCTGAATTCTGTTAATAATTTTAATAAATAAGACTGTATTTTAATCTAAAATTGTGTGCTTAATACCTATTTTAGCTACTATCTAAACAAATGACATGAACGAAGGAGACAAGCTCATTCCTATAAAGATAGAAGATGAAATGAAATCGGCATACATTGATTATTCAATGTCTGTCATTGTGTCACGCGCACTTCCCGATGTTCGGGACGGATTAAAGCCCGTTCACCGTCGCGTGCTATTCGGAATGCATGAATTGGGAATACGTTCGAACACTGCCTACAAAAAATCAGCACGTATAGTAGGAGAAGTTCTCGGTAAATACCATCCCCATGGAGACAGTTCTGTATATGATACTATGGTGCGTATGGCCCAGGAGTGGAGTTTGCGCTATTTGTTAGTGGATGGTCAGGGTAACTTCGGCTCTGTAGACGGCGACAGCCCAGCTGCGATGCGATATACGGAAGCGCGAATGCAAAAAATGTCAGAAGATTTGATGGCGGATATCGATAAAGAAACGGTCGATCTGCAACTCAACTTTGACGATACACTAAAAGAACCCACCGTACTCCCCACACGAGTACCGAACCTTTTGATCAATGGAGCTTCTGGTATTGCGGTAGGTATGGCGACCAACATGCCGCCGCATAACCTCACCGAAGTAGTAGAGGGAACCATACAATACATAGACAACAATGAGATCACTATAGAGGAACTCATTCAAACCATCAAGGCGCCTGATTTTCCTACTGGGGGTACCATATATGGTTATGAGGGTGTCAAAGAAGCTTTTTTGACAGGTCGTGGGCGAATTGTTATTCGAGCCAAAGCTAATATTGAGGAAGTAAATGGCAGGGAGTGTATTATTGTAAATGAAATACCTTACCAAGTCAACAAAGCGGAAATGATTCGAAAAACCGCAGAACTGGTAAATGATAAAAAAATAGAAGGAATTAGCACGATTCGCGACGAATCGGATCGCAACGGGATGCGCATCGTATACGTTTTAAAACGAGATGCTGTTCCCAATATAGTACTCAATAAGCTTTATAAATACACCTCTCTTCAGTCTTCCTTTAGCGTGAATAATATTGCTTTAGTCAAAGGAAGACCACAAATGTTGAATCTCAAAGATATGATTCACTATTTTGTGGAACACCGCCATGACGTGGTCGTAAGAAGAACTAAATACGAACTGCGCAAGGCAGAGGAACGCGCCCACATTTTAGAGGGACTGATTATCGCTTCAGATAATATTGATGAAGTCATTGCCATTATTCGAGGTTCACAAAATGCCGACGCTGCAAGAGAAAATCTGATCAAACGATTTGAACTTTCTGAAATACAAGCGAAGGCAATTGTTGAAATGCGTTTGAGACAGTTGACCGGTCTAGAACAAGACAAACTGAGAACAGAATACGACGAACTGCTTAAAACAATCGCAGACCTTAAAGATATCTTGGATAAGAAAGAGCGTCGTATGAATATCATTAAGGAAGAACTTCTCGAGATAAAAGAGAAATACGGAGACGAACGCCGTTCCAATATCGAATATGCAGGGGGAGACTTTAGTATGGAGGACATGATTCCCAATGAGAAAGTGGTTATTACGATATCCCATGCAGGTTATATCAAAAGAACTCCTCTGATTGAATACAAAACCCAAAACAGAGGAGGTGTAGGGCAGAAGGCTTCTACCACACGAGACGAAGATTTTCTCTCTGACCTTTTTGTAGGAACCAACCATCAATACATGCTGTTTTTTACACAAAAAGGCAAGTGTTTTTGGATGCGGGTATATGAAATTCCTGAAGGATCAAAAGCCTCAAAAGGAAGAGCTATTCAAAACTTGATTAACATTGAACAAGACGACAAGGTCAAAGCTTTTATCTGTACTCAAGATTTAAAGGACGAAGACTATGTGAACAGTCATTATGTGATCATGGCAACTCGAAAAGGACAGGTAAAAAAGACTTCTTTAGAGCAATATTCTCGTCCGCGAACCAACGGAATCAATGCCATTAGTATTCGTGAAGACGATGAATTGTTAGAAGCCAAATTGACCACAGGCAACAGCCATGTCATGTTGGCAGTAGCATCAGGGAAAGCCATTCGATTCGAGGAGAGTAAAACCCGACCTATGGGACGAGGTGCCTCTGGAGTTCGAGGGATTACACTGAATGATGCAAACGATGAAGTCGTGGGGATGATTGCTGTAAATGACATGGACGCCAACATACTTGTGGTCTCTGAAAACGGATATGGAAAACGCTCTAGTGTGGAAGATTATCGGGTGACCAATCGTGGTGGAAAAGGGGTGAAAACCATTTCCATAACAGAAAAAACAGGAAAGTTAGTCGCGATTAAAAGCGTTAATGATCAAGATGATTTGATGATTATAAATAAATCTGGAATTGCCATACGCATGGAAATCAGTGCATTGCGTGTAATGGGTCGCGCTACTCAAGGAGTGAGATTGATCAACTTGAAAGGCGATGACACAATAGCCGCAGTAGCCAAAGTGATGAAAGACGATGATCCCATTGAAGATGTCAACGATCTTGAAGTAAACGATGGCACTATTATTGAATAAATTAAAAGAAACAAATACAATGAAAAAACTAGTTACCCTAATTTTTATTTTAACTCTTTCTGTTGCGGTTGGACAAAAGAAAGAGGTCAAGAAAGCCATAAAAGCTTTTAATGCAGGAGACGTGCAAGGTGCAACTGATATCCTTGAAACCAATGCAGCCTTATTTGAAGGAGCCGACGCTAAGGTTACCCTTCAAAAAACATATTTGGAAGCTAAGATTGACCAAGTCAACAAAAAATTTCAATCTTCATACGAAAAATACCAAGCGTATGCAGCCGCGGGAGGTTCTGATCCTGAATACAGTAATGAGTTGCTTAAACTCACTTCTGATATTGTAAAAAGCGCCATTGAAGACAATGCCGAAAAACGTTATCCAGAAGCGGCTTCAAAGCTGTATTTGGCCTACACTATCGATACTGAGACGAACAAAGACTATCTGTTTTATGCTGCTTCTAGCGAAGTGAATGGATCAGATTATGAAAAAGCCTTGAAGTACTACAACATCTTAAAGGAGATTAAATACGAGGGGATTGTCACTACATTTTTTGCAAAGTCTGCGGAATCTGGAGAAGAGATTGAGCTTTCAGAGTCGGAATACGAACTGTATCAAAAGACAAAAGATTACAGTGATTTTAGAGAAGAAAAATCAGAATCAAGATATCCTGAAATCATCAAAAACATTGCTTTAATCTACGCCCAAACTGGTGATAATGAAAAGGCAATGGAAGCTGTTAAATTGGCTCGAAAAGAGGACCCTAAAGATTTAAACCTGATTTTGACAGAAGCCAATTTGTATATTCAATTGGAAGAAAATGACCGTTTTGAAGAATTAATGAAAGAAGCGATTGCACAAGATCCCAACAATGCAACCCTTTATTTCAATCTGGGAGTGGTAAACTCACAAAGCGGAAATGCAGAGGAAGCAAGAGGGTATTATGAAAAAACAATCGAATTGGACCCTACTTTTGAGTCGGGTTATCTCAACCTGGTTTCGCTGATTTTGGAAGGGGAAAGTGCAATCGTAGAAGAAATGAATGGTCTTGGAACTTCCAGAGCCGATAATGTACGATACGATGAACTAAAAACCAAGAGAGAAGATCTTTATAAAGAGTGTGTCCCTATTTTAGAGAAGCTGGTGGAACTCAACAAAAACCCAGAGGCTGTAAATACCTTGATGAATATCTATGGAACATTGGGCGACAATGACGGTTTTAAGCGAATGAAGGCAATGGTAGAATAATCCAATGGCTTTTAGCAACAAAAAAACCCTCTATGTAGAGGGTTTTTTTATACCAATTTTTTGATGATTCTCAATTTGTGAGAATGCTGTTGGGTTTCGGTATTGTAGATTCCCGTTTGATCAATTCGGTCGATACGAACTTTTCCATGGGCATGCAAAATGTAATGGTTTTCAAGAAGTAAACCTACGTGAATGATTTTGCACTCGGCGTCGTCAAAAAAGGCCAAATCACCCGCTTCACTCTCGTCAATAAAACTAAGGGGTTCTCCCAGTTGGGCTTGAAGTGACGCATCTCTAGGAATGGACAGCCCATTGATTCGATAGGTCATTTGTGTAAGTCCTGAACAGTCAATACCCATAGGAGTTTTTCCTCCCCATAAATAAGGCGCGTTTAGATACAACGATGCGGTTTTAAGGAGATTGGACTTGTCCATTTTTTTGGGTTGGGTAGGACCGTCGTATTGATGTCCCAACCACTTACAGGCTCCGATATTACTGCCCAAAACTAGTGCAGTCAATTCGCGATCTGGGGTTTCAATATAATCTACCAATCGGGTGCTGTAAAGCGGAGTCTTTATAGTAACTTCTTCTGCATCTGACTTTGAAATGGATGTTGCTTGCTTTCCGTCTATCCAACCGCTGTATTGGTCGGCGAGTGCTGTGATTTGTAACCACCCTTTTTTCTTTGAAGTGATTTTAAAACAATCTCCGTAAAGAAGCTGCGAAACTAACTCACTTTGATGAGAAGGTTCACTTCGCATCGGGACGATGCTTAAATGACAAATGCCGTAGTCCAAAATTTAATATTCAAATAAATTTGTTTCAATCGCTAAAAACAAAAATAGGGATTTTAAATCCACAACCGCTGAACTGAAAAGAAAATAGCGGTTATCCGCATAAGTTTATGTAGCTTTGATTTAAAAGAAGACTTTTGAAATCGTTTTGGAAGTACATTGTCGCCCAGCAAGGACTATTCTACAAGTCTTTATTAATTTTGTCTAGTTCGGTATTGATCCTTTATCTTTTTCCCCTGGGAGGGCAATTCAAATACGAATTTCAAAAAGGCAAGGTTTGGCAATATCCCGATTTTTATTCTCCCTTTGACTTTTCTATTTTAAAATCTGAAGACGAAATTGCAAAAGATGAAGCAGCCGCTTTAAAAAATCTAAAACCGTATTTACGTGCAGACGAAACACTAAAAAAACAAGTCTTTTTAAAATATTCCGAAGCATTCATAGGTTTTTTTCAAGATCAACAGAACCCGATGACCTTGGACAGTCTGTATGACTTTGGTAAAGAACTTTTGGATGAGGCATATCGTTACGGTGTCTTACCGCCCAACTACATCCATCAGGGAAATACTGAAATTCTGCTGATACAAAAACAAACCGAAATCCCGATCTCCATAGATACGTTGTTTAGGTCGGAAGCACTTTTTGATTTTGTCAATAACCGTTTAATCAATTCTTCCTATCTACCCTATCAAGACCGCTTTAAAGATCTTTTTTTTGAACTTCTCGTTCCCAATGTTTCTTTGGATAAAAACTTTTATGAAACAGCCAAGGAACAAGTACTGCAAAATATTTCCAAGTCTCGAGGATTTATTCCTGGGGGTACTTTAATTATCGCAGAAGGTGCTCTTGTGGACGAAGATACCTTTGTGATACTCAACTCGCTTCGAAATGAATTCACCTTACAACAAGAAGGGCAGAGTTCGTTTTGGATTATCATTGGATACAGCATTCTAATTCTTTTGACTTTCACACTTTTGTTGTTGTTTCTTTATAATTATCGATTTGCTATTTATGAAAACAATCGGAAACTGACCTTTATCTTTTTTAATATTCTCGTAATTATTGGTGCCGTCACCTTAACTCTAAATTACAACACAGCCTATGTTTTTGCAGTTCCGATTTGTATCTTACCCTTGATCATTAAAGCTTTTTTTGACGCACGTTTAGGCCTGTTTACCCATGTATTGACTGTTTTGCTTTTAGGTTTTATCGTACCCAATAGTTTTGAATTTGTTTTTTTGCAAATCACCGCAGGAATCATCACCATCCAATCGGTTTCACAACTGTACCGAAGAGCTAATTTATTTATTTCTGTGGGTCAAATTGTTTTGGTCTATCTCACAAGCTATATTGCTTTTACCACAATTCAGGAAGGGACGCTGTTTCAGCTCAATCTTGCACCACTGGGTCTGTTTATGCTCAATGGCCTGCTCATGCTCTTCGTACAGCCCCTTATTTATATTTATGAACGACTGTTTGGTTTGATTTCTGATGTTTCCTTATTAGAATTGTCAGATACCAATTCCAATTTGCTCAAAGAACTTTCCGATAAAGCTCCAGGTACATTTCACCATTCTTTACAAGTCGCTAATCTGGCTGAAGCTGCGGCAAACGAGATCGGAGCCAATACCCTTTTGGTACGGGTAGGGGCCTTGTACCATGACATTGGAAAACTCAAAGCTCCCATGTATTTTTCAGAAAATCAAACGGGAATCCTTTCACCTCATGAAGAACTTACTCCCAAACAAAGCGCAGAAGTCATTATAAATCATGTTCTGGACGGCATTGCAATCGCCCAAAAAAACAAGATTCCCGATCGAATCATCGATTTTATACGAACGCATCACGGAACTTCAATGGTCTATTATTTTTACAAAAAGCAAGAAGAGCTTACACCCGATGCTGTAAATCCAGAGAACTTTCGCTATCCAGGACCTAAACCTTTTTCGAAGGAAACCGCGATTTTGATGATGGCAGACGCTGTAGAAGCTGCCTCCAAAAGCTTAAAAGCACCAAATGTAAATGAACTGCAGCTGTTTGTCGATAAGATCATTGACGGGAAAATGTCAGAACTACAATTTAATTCTTCCGACATTACCTTTGCTGAAATTGAAACGGTAAAAAAAGTTCTTTTTAAGAAACTCATCAACGTATACCAACTTCGGATTGAGTATCCTGAATAATATCAAAAAAAAGATTGTTTACTTTGTGGGGAACTATTACTTTTGTGTTCCCTTTTTGGAGAGGTGCCAGAGTGGTAATGGAGCAGATTGCTAATCTGTCAACGTGTAAGCGTTGCCAGGGTTCGAATCCCTGTCTCTCCGCTGTATAGTCCTGAAAACCCAGTGTTTTCGGGACTTCTTTTTTTCAGTTGCCTGCAGAGTTGCCTTTTCTATTTCTAACAACACTGATTTTCACTATTCA